>Ga0153974_1000086_pt1 | contig 22003 bp, 19 predicted proteins | sample TSGA058MetaG_FD_104741 | JGI IMG/M metagenome (GOLD analysis project Ga0153974, IMG submission 104741) | Attine ant fungus gardens microbial communities from Georgia, USA - TSGA058 MetaG | ecosystem: Host-associated > Fungi > Mycelium > Unclassified | place: USA: Georgia, Yuchi Wildlife... | reverse complement strand
CCAATGGCCTGTGGATGGACGTGAACCATTCGATCCACATCGAAGGCCGCAGCCCGCTGGTCCTGGTACTTCTTGAACTCTTCCCACTGGTGCGGCCCGCACCAGTGGGAAGAGTTCAAGAAGTACCAGGACCAGTACGAACATCCGCTGTGGAAGCAGAATGCCGACACCGCTGCCAGCGCCGGCCATGGCGGCATGGACTGGTTCGTGATCCATGCGTTCGTGGAAGCGCTGAAGGCCAAGGCGCCGATGCCGATCGACATCTACGACGCAGTGACGTGGAGCGCGATTACCCCGTTGAGCGAGCAGTCGATCGCCAACAGTTTCCAGACGCTGGAGTTCCCGGATTTCACTGCGGGCCTGTGGCAGAAGCGCAAGCCGATTTTTGCGTTTGACGGAAAGTACTGAGGTCTACACCCTTCCACGCTGTGACGGAGACGCCGGGTATTGCCCGGCGTTTTTTATCTTCGGGCCACTATCGATGGTTGGCGGTTATCAGAAAACTCTGAAATTCGACCCGCTCCACACTTTCTGACTTGAATGCGTAACCCACATCGGAGATAACGTCCCCATGCGGCCACGCCGCAATCCGGAACAGGGACGATCCGAAGCAGGGCGGGAAAGGGCAATGGCTGCCCGAGCGCCTTCGTTCCTCCCGGTGCGGTAACCGTCTAGGAAGGAGAACAGGGATGTTGAAGCGATTGAAGGATCTGTCGTGCGCAGTGCTGGCGATGGCCGCGCTGGGGGGGACCACTGCGGTGCAGGCGCAGGAGGTGCAGAAGGAGTGGACGGCGTTTGCCAGTGGCTATCAGAAGCGGGCAACCGAAAAGCTCGTGCAGAAAGACATCGAAACCCGCTACGCGGCGCATCAGCAGTATGGGGCATTCAGTTGGGAAGTCCGGAGAGCGACGGTCCTGCCCAACAAGGTTGTCTATGACTACGCGATCAAGCCCGCGAAGCTGATCAAGACCGATTGGAAGTACGACCACGATGGCAAAACGTATGACTCGGAGGAAAGTCTCTTTCAAGCGATGAAGGATGCCAGGCCTCAGCATCCGTCCTGTCCCCGCACCCAGGTATCAATGACAACGCCATGGAAGGGCATTCCCGGCGGTGGAGAGGGCGCCGGCGCAGACGGCAGCAATGTCGGCGAGGACGGAGAGGCCACTGTTGCCTATTACACTTTCAGCGAGGCGACGTCTGCATGCTCGCTGATGGAAGGCCGGACCTATCTTCAGCGAAAGCGTGACGTGAAGTGCCCGAACATCAGCACTACGGTCATGAAGTGGCGTGAAGATCTTCAGATGTGTGGCATGCCACCGTCTCTGGATACTGGCACAACGTCCGCTGTCCGGATGTATAGCAGCACTCCCATCGCGAAACAGTGCGATGCAACCGGGAATCCTTGTGACCCTACAACCGGTGACAAATCCCAGCCCGAGCCGGACTTCGATCTGGGCTGGATAAGCTTCCGTCGTCACTATCACTCCCTGACCAGCACGCCCGGCGGCGCGCTGGGCACGGGTTGGACGCATTCGCACAACCTTCGACTGACGCTGGGTGTGGATAACACTGTTTTCCCACCCAGCACGGAAGTGCACGTAGGACTGCTCGGCGAAGACGGTGCGCAGACCGCGTTCCCCAAGAAGGGGGCGTACTACGAGGCTAACGATGGCAGCGGGGATCGCGTGGTCCAGCAGGGTAGCAACTGGCTGCTGTCGCGTACTCAGGAGCAGATCACGTTCGATGCGTCAGGTCGCATGCTGCGACGCGATTTCGAGGATGGTACTTCGCTCAGCTACTCGCACGACGTGCGGGGTCGATTGCTCAGCATCACGCACTCCACGGGCCGCCGTCTGGACGTGCAGTACGCGGTTGCGGGTGATGACTCATTGATCTCGGCGCTGTCAGTGGTGGGGCGGAATGTGGTGACCTACGGCTATACAGCCATGGCTGAACTGAGTACCGCAACCTATGCCGACGGCGGAGTAAGGACCTATCACTACGAAGATGCCCGCTTCCCTGGATACCTGACAGGCGTCACCGCCGAGGATAGCCGGCGCTATAGCTGGTTTGGCTACGACGCCAAGGGGCGTGTGACCTGCAGCCGTCATTCGGGCGACTGCACACAGGCGGATGTAGGCATTGATGGGGTGCGGCTGGACTACACGACCGCCGGCCCGGTCATCGTCACCGATGCACTCGGCAAGCAGAGCACGTACGCGCTTACCGCAAGCGGCACCAGCGGCCTGCCACGCAAGGTCAATGGCATCACTGACAGCAGCGGCACCTCCGGTCGTACCTACCTCCCAGAGGCCACGGACTTCCGCCGCCGCCTGCAGTCCTCGACCGACCGACGCGGCGTGGTCACCCAGTACTCCTACGCCGAGGCCAGCGACCCGACCGCCGGTGCAGTAGCTGTGACAACGACGACGGAAGCGGCGGGTACCCCCGAGCAACGCATCAGCGAGACGCGTGTCGCGCTCGACAGTAATCGCCTCGTGCAGCAGACGGTCGGCAACCAGGAAACCCGCATTGTCCGCAACGCGCGACTGCAGCCGACCAGCGTCACCGTGCGCGATACAGCGACCAACCATACCCGCGTGACCACGCAGAACTATTGTGAAGCCGAAGGTCAGGACTGCCCGCAGGTGGGCCTGCTGCGAAGCATCGACGGTCCGCGTACGGACGTGGCAGATACCGTGACCTATGCCTGGTACACCGCCGACGATGCAGGGTGTGCGACCAACGGCACCTGTGCATTCCGCAAGGGCGATCTGCGCAGCGTCGCCAGTGCGTTGGGCCATACCGTTGAGACCCTCGCCTACGATGCCTTCGGGCGCCCTTCGTCAGCGCGCGATGCCAATGGCGTGGTGACCGATTACACCTATCATCCGCGTGGCTGGCCGACGTCGGTCACCGTGCGTGGCGCCACCACTGCCGAAGATCGCAGCACCCAGCTGAGCTACTGGCCCACCGGCCAGGTGCAGCAGGTCACCGAGCCCGACGGCAGCAGCGTCACCTATGTCTACGACGCCGCCCAGCGGCTCACGGACATTGCCGACAGTGCGGGCAACACCATTCACTACACCCTGGACAACGCCGGCAACCGTCTGCAGGAAAACACGGTCGATGCAGGGGGTACGCTGCGCCGCACGCTGGCCCGTGTCTACAACACCCTCGGGCAGCTGACCGCGCTGAAGGATGCTGGCAACAACGCCACCGGCTTTGCCTACGACGCCAATGGCAATCCGCAGTCGGTCACCGATGCCCTGCAGCGGGTGACGAACCAGCAGTACGATCCGTTGAACCGGCTGGCGCAGTCCCTGCAGGACGTGGGTGGTGTTGCTGCGGAAATCCGCAGCCAGTACAACGCGCTGGATCAGGTCACCCAGGTGACCGATCCCAAGGGTCTGCACACCACCTACGCCTACAACGGTTTTGGCGATCTGACCGGGCAGGTCAGCCCGGATAGCGGGAACACTACTTTCACTGTTGACGCCGCTGGCAACCGCAAGACCCGCACTGATGCGCGCGGCGTGACCGCCACCTACAGCTACGACGCGCTCAATCGACTGGTCGGCATTGCCTATCCGGATCCCAACCTGGACGTGGGCTATCACTACGACACCGCACCCGCGGTATGTGCCAGCGACGAGCGCTTCGCCAAGGGTCGCCTGGGCCAGGTGCTGCACGCCAATGGCAGCACCGTGTACTGCCATGACCGCTTCGGCCAGGTCACCCGCAAGGTGCAGACGATCAATGGTGTAGCCAGCACGCTGCGCTACGCCTACAGCAAGTCCGGTCGCCTGACCGCGTTGACCTACCCGGACGGCAGCGTTGCCGACTATGTGCGCGACGCCCAGGGGCGGATCAGCCAGATTGGCCTGACCCGCCCGGGACAGGCCCGGCAGGCGGTGGTCAACAACGTGACCTATGCAGCCTTCGGGCCGGCGACCGGCTGGACCTACGGCAATGGCCGCCAGCTGCAGCGCCCGCTTGATCTGGACTACCGTCCGCAGGCGGTGCATGACCCCGCGGCGGGCGGTCTGTCACTGGGCTATGGCTACGATCCCGTCGGCTCGATCACCGAGCTGAAGAATGGCGCAGGCTCGGAAGTGCTGGCCAAGTATGCCTACGACACGCTCGGCCGACTGACCCAGACCCAGGACGGTGCGACGGGCACGCCGATTGAGACCTACGGCTACGACGCCACCGGCAACCGCACCTCGCTGACCACGTCGGCGGGGACCGCAAGCTACACCTATCCGGCGGACAGCCATCGCCTGATTGCCGTGGATGGTCAGGCGCGCAACCAGGATGCCGCAGGCAACACCACCAGCATTGGCAGCAAGACGTTCGCCTACAACGATGCCAATCGCATGAGTGCGGTGAAGCAGGATGCTGCTGTCGTGGAGAGTTACGGCTACAACCACCGCGGTGAGCGCGTGCTGCGTGCGCCAGCCAGTGGCGATGCGCAGATCACTGTCTATGACGAAGCCGGGCAGTGGGTCGGCAACTACTCGGCGACCGGGCAAGCGCAGCAGCAGGCGATCTGGCTGGACAACTACCCGGTGGCGTTGATCCAGACAGCAACTGCAGGCGTGCCGGAGCTAGCCTACATCCAGCCCGATCACTTGGGTACGCCGCGTGTGGTGATCGACCCCGTGCGCGATGTCGCGATCTGGGAGTGGAGCAACAAGAGTGAGGTGTTTGGCGATCAGGCACCGGTCAATGACCCTGATGGGGATGGCGTGGTGTTTGAGCTGGCACTGCGCTTCCCGGGACAGCAGGCGACGAATGCGAGTGAGCTGTTCTACAACTATCAGCGCGAGTATGAGCCGGCGGTGGGGCGGTATTCGCAGAGTGATCCGATTGGCCTTAGCGGTGGGATCAGCACTTACGCCTACGCTGAATCCGGTCCTATGGAAAGTGATGACTCGCTTGGTCTCTGTCCCGGTTGCGTACTTGCTCGGCCTCCGGTCGTCGTTCGGCCCCCAGGTAATTCTGGTCGGGGCGCTGGAGCTAGTGCAGGTGCGGGCAGATCGCACTCGTGGTACAGCCGGCCTCAGCAAAAAATTGCGCCTAAAGGAGGGAAGTCAAAAAATGACATACCATCTTGGGCGCGGGGGACAAATCCTACGAATGGGGAGACACCTGTTCAGTATGCCCAGCGAGTGTGCAAGGAGTTTGGTCAGGACCCCGGCAAAGGTCAGGGGTCAAACTTGAGCAAGCTAAAAAAATATGCGGAAACGCACTTCACTCCTAGCGGTGAGAAGCCCGGATTCTTTGAGGAATTCTTTTTCAATTTCAGTCAAGATCCTCTGATGGACGCAATTCCAGAAGAGCTCAGGGTTGATGGCGGCATTTAGGCGGGAGTTTGTGATGGCTGATATATATCCGGTTGGGGTTGCTGCGCATGGGAGAGTCGTCTGGTTTGCGTGGGTGTCCGATGACTATGATTATGTGCTATCAAAAAATGGGAGGCCTGTATCAGCCGGTAGCAAGGAGGATCTCGATTACGAAGTCGCTGCTTGCGACGGGACCCTGGACTGGGAGGGTGAATCGTTGCTCGACTTCGAATCCTTGATATCTTCGATTGATTCGGGAGTTGGAGTTAGCCCAGATGCTGTTATTGATGCTTGGAACTTCATGACTGATCTTTTCAGGGTAGTAGCAAATGCTCCACGGAAGATGTTCCACGTCGATATGATGGATACGTACGACTCATTCTTTTCGCAATGCGAGATCGCTCGAGCTGTTGGGCTGACGTCGGTCTCCATCTCTAGACATGACCTCGATCGCGCGAAGATCGTTTTGGAGGACGGGTTGCAGATGGTACTCAGCATTTAGCGACGCGCTTCTAGTTCGCTACGGTATGTACCCGTGCGGAGTGCGGTGCAGCTGAGCCGACGCTGCAAAGGTGACACTGCCTTCTCGACTTGGTTTAGGCGCAGTGACGCCTATTGGTACCGCTGTGTGTTCAGTCCCCGGGCGCGTAGCAAGGAAATTACATGACGGTTGAACGTGCGGAACGGCATAGAGGGTGTCTGATGCGCTTGTTCACCTTTGCCTGCCCCATGTGCGTCGCCGATCGGCAGCGATTTTCGATCCTTTCGGCGCTCGCGCGCCGGCCGAAAAAGCTCTGTCGAGGCTGTGGGATCGTGCTTCGTTCACGCCCATCAATGGACGTGTATCTTCTGTTCTTGCTATATACGCAATTCATCGGGCTGATCGCGGACTTTTCCGCTGATATGGGCCTACATGGAGCAGCAATGGATGGCGATGCCGCGCTCTGTGTAGCTGCGCTTCTGCTATGCCACGTACCAGCGATGGTGATACATGCGCGAGGAACCGCTGTGACAAGGTGAAGCCAGATAGAAGCTACGCCCGTGCCAAGATGAAGGCGTCCAAGCATGATCCTTGAGTTCAACGCACTGCCCTGGTCGGACGCCATCTTGACTGCGGTGTCCGTAGACCGCAGCAATCCGGGCATCCAGGATGAAGTAGTGGTCCACGTGCGCTGGCCCGACGGGCGCAATGCGCGGGTGGTGTTCCTTGAATGCCGCGGCGCACGATTGGCGCTCAACTTCGGTGTCCTGGGTGAGGACACGATCGACCGCGCATATGTCGATGAGGACAGCAAGCTACTGGCCGATGTCAGACGGCGCTGGGCGGCCTCGGGTGTGTTGCTGCCAAGGCTTCAGTGCTTCCGCATCGAAACCTGTACCACTGCCAGCTCACTCGACATCCTGGCCCTGGGCTGGCGGATAGACTCGCAGTGACGTCCGGTGTGGAAAATTAGGAGTGGCATGGCATGCATGAGACGCACCGTGGCCGGGTATCGGCGAGTGATTCCGTTCGGGTGGGTCCGCCCACCAGCGGGCATCTGGCCGCTCTGCGGCGCGGCAAGTGCAGGGAGATTCCAGGTGCCCCAGCAAGGGACATCATCAAAGGGCCGGTGACTGGCATCTTGCGCGCAGCGCTGCTGGTCTTGCCAATGCTGGGCGGGTGCAGCATCAACAAATTTCAACACACGGAATGGAGGTCGGACTGGGTAGATGTTTCATCCGACGCGATCTTCCCTGGCAATTCAACGAATCTGCCGCTTGACCGCATTTCCACGCTTGATGCGGATAGCGAAGCCGCTATTGCGGAGTGGATGTTGAAGAACTCACTGGTCGCAGTATCGGCATCAGAGGTTGAAGGAAAGATTGGTTCAATGCCGTTGAGTGGCCTGAAGCCAGCCCCCGGGGAGAGCGTCTATCTCGTCAGGACCGCTTCGGATGAAGGTAATGGCAGGTTCATCGGCTACGTCAACGACAAGGGACTTCTCATCATGTATGGGGTCATGGGGGGCTGCGGCGAGCAGAAGCACCGGGTGGTTGCCGTGAGCCTGCGGGAGAAGCCCGCCAACGTGTTCGGCAGATGCTCGGCGGCGCTGTAGTGCGCTGAAGAGTCGAGCAGTGGCAGTGTGCAGGTACCTCGCCGCCGCTGCCGGATCATCCGGTAAGCGGCACGCGGAACATCAGTGGAGGATCTGCAGCATGACCAAGCAGGACGTCCATCGTGCCCGGCGAACCGGTGACGGTGCTGTTCGACGGCGGCGGCGCGTTTCTGCCCGGCGCGACAAGCGCTGGGGAGGAATTCTCGATCATCGTCCGCGACGCGCAGGGCTGCGCCTATCGCTCGGTTCCCTTCCAGCTCAGCGCAACGGAGCCGCAGCGGGGGATCGGGAAGCCGAACGAACCCACGACCAGCGCGCCATGCCGTGGTGGCAGGCGAGGACGGAAGACTGAGGGAAGATGGCGCGCCCGGAGGGATTCGAACCCCCGACCAATGGCTTCGGAAGCCACTACTCTATCCGGCTGAGCTACGAGCGCGTGGTGGAACCGCCGCGCCGTCGGCCAGGGCCGGGGCGGGCATCGCAACGCAATGAGGCGGTGCGGGATGGGCATTCTATCCAGTTTCGCCGCACAAATCTCCCCCCGCCGGCAAAGTCGGTCCGAAGGCACAGGAGTATCCTAGTGTCATGGCTGATACCCCCCTTTCCGCGCCGCATCCGGCGCCGACGCCGCGTTGGCGGCATTACTGGTCCCTGATGCGCGCCGATCGCCCGATCGGCACGCTGCTGCTGCTGTGGCCCACCTGGTGGGCGTTGTGGCTGGCCGCTGGCGGCCTGCCGCCGCTGTGGACCCTGTTCGTGTTCACCGCTGGCGTCTGGCTGACCCGCTCGGCCGGTTGCGTCATCAACGACTACGCCGACCGCTGGCTCGACCCGCACGTAGAGCGCACCAAGGCGCGACCGCTGGCGACCGGCGCAATCAGCGGCCGGGCGGCGCTGGTGCTGTTCGCGGTGCTGATGCTGGTGGCCTTCGGCCTGGTGCTGACCCTGAACGGCCTGACCATCGCACTGAGCTTCATCGGCGTGTTCCTGGCGGCCAGCTATCCCTACCTGAAGCGCTACACCCATCTGCCGCAGGTCTACCTGGGCATGTCCTTTGGCTGGGGCATCCCGATGGCCTTCGCCGCCGTGCAGGGCGAGGTGCCGATGCTCGGCTGGCTGCTGTATGCCGGCAACATCCTGTGGTCCACCGCCTACGACACGTGGTACGCCATGGTCGACCGCGAAGACGACCTGAAGATGGGTTCGCACTCCACTGCGATCCTGTTCGGCGATCTGGACCTGGTCATCCAGGGCGTGCTGTACACGCTGTTCCTGGCCACGATGGCGCTGGTGGGCGTGCGCGGCGGGCTGGGTGGGTATTACCTGGCCGGCGTCGCAGTGGCGACGCTGCTGGTGGTGTACGAGTTCTGGATCTGCCGCAACCGCGAGCGTGGGCCGTGCTTCAAGGCCTTCCTGCACAACAACTGGGTGGGTGCCGCGCTGTTTGCCGGTATCGCCGTGGATCTGGCGCTGCGTTGAGAAGACCGCCGGGCATGGCCCGGCGCTACCCCGCGCCATGTGCACGGGTTGGAATACTCGGCCGAACTGGTAGCGCCGGGCCATGCCCGGCGGGCGGCCACCTACGACCAATAGGTGGCTGACAGCCCGCACCCCACCGCCCAGAATCAGGCCATCGAACCTGGGAGGGTAGGTGATGGCCTCGACGGCAGCAGTACAGGACGGCTGGATGGCGCGCGCCGCGCTGCGCTCGGCCGCCTGGGCGGAAAAGTGGTTCCCCGATGCGTATGTATTCGCGGTGCTCGGCGTGGTCATCGTCGCGTTGGCGGCGATGGGCTTCGGCGCCACCCCGCGGGCCACCGCCAGCGCCTTCGGCGACGGCTTCTGGAGCCTGATTCCCTTCACCATGCAGATGGCCTTCGTGGTCATCGGTGGTTATGCGGTAGCCACTGCACCGGTGGTCGCGCGCTTCATCGACTACCTGGCCCGGGTGCCACGCACCGGTCGTGGTGCCGTGGTGTACGTCGGCCTGGTCAGCATGCTGGCCTCGCTGCTCAGCTGGGGCTTCTCGCTGGTGTTCGGCGGCCTGCTGGTGCGCGCGCTGGCCCGCCGCACCGAGCTGCGCATGGACTATCGGGCTGCCGGTGCCTCGGCCTACCTGGGCCTGGGCGCGGTGTGGGCGATGGGCCTGAGTTCGTCGGCGGCACAGCTGCAGGCCAACCCGGCCAGCATGCCGCCGGGGCTGGTGGAGATTACCGGCGTGCTGCCGTTCACCGAAACCATCTTCCTGTGGCAGTCGATCGCGCTGACCTCGGTGTTGATCGTGGTCTCGCTGCTGATCGCCTGGCTGACCGCGCCGGCTGCCGGCAGTGCGCGTACCGCCGAAGATTTCCCCGGCGCGGCGCAGGCCGAACCGGAGCCGCTGGAGCGCCGCACCCGTCCGGGCGAGTGGCTGGAGTACAGCCCGTTGTTGACCGTGCTGCTTTCGCTGCTGGCCTTCGGCTGGCTGTTCAACGAGTTCGCCAACAAGCCATTGGTCAGCGCGATCGCCAACCTCAACACCTACAACTTCATGTTCATCTCGCTGGGCCTGCTGCTGCACTGGCGCCCGCGCAGCTTCCTCAACGCGGTGGCCAAGGCGGTACCGAGCACCACCGGTGTGCTGATCCAGTTCCCACTGTACGGCGGCATCGCGATGATCCTCACCCACGCTGCCGGTGGCGACGGTCAGACGCTGGCGCACCGGCTGTCGAGCCTGTTCGTGCACGTGGCCAGCACCGATACGTTCGCGCTGGTGATGGGCGTGTACTCGGCGGTGCTGGGCTTCTTCGTACCGTCCGGTGGCGGTAAGTGGATCATCGAAGCGCCCTACGTGATGCAGGCCGCGAACGAGCTGAAGGCGCACCTGGGCTGGGCGGTGCAGGTCTACAACGCGGCCGAAGCGCTGCCGAACCTGATCAATCCGTTCTGGATGCTGCCACTGCTGGGCGTGCTCGGCCTGAAGGCCCGCGACATCGTCGGCTTCACGTTCATCCAGCTGCTGGTGCACATCCCGCTGGTGCTGGGGTTGCTGTGGCTGCTGGGCATGACCCTGGCCTACGTGCCGCCGGTGATGCCGTAGCGCAAGCACGGGGTCATGTGGGGCCAGAGCCTCTCCGCTGGAGAGGATCCGACCCCGGGGTCAGATCCCTTTCGAAGGACGGGCTCTGACCCCGGAGACCCTCAGCCAGCCGGCGCCAGTTTTTCGATCTCGGCCTTGCGCAGCAGGAAGCGCTGCAGCTTGCCGCTGGGCGTCTTCGGTAGTTCCGCCACGAACGCCACCTGGCGCGGGTACGCATGGGCGGACAGCCGTCGCCGCACATGCTGCTGCAGTTCCTGGGCCAGCGTGTCGCTGCCGCTGAACCCAGCGCGCAGGATCACGAACGCTTTGACGATTTCGGTGCGCTCTGGGATCGGGTACGCCGATCACCGCCGTTTCCGCCACCGCAGGGTGTTCCATCAGCACGCTCTCCACATCGAATGGACCGATGCGATAGCCCGACGAGGTGATCAGGTCGTCCGAGCGGCCGATGAAACTGATCGAGCCGTCGTCCTCGCATTCCACCGAATCACCGGTGAGGTAGTAGCGATCGCCCAGCGCCGGTGTGTCGGCACCGTAGTAGCCGGTGAACCACATGATCGGCGACTGCTGCAGGTCCACGGCGAGGATGCCGGGCGTGCGCGGCGGCAGTTCGTTGCCGGCATCATCCAGTACCGCCACGCGGTAACCGGGCATCGCAAAGCCCGATGATCCCGATCGCACGGCGTGGTCCAGTGCGTGGTGGTTGTTGACCACCATGCCGGTCTCGGTCTGGCCGTAGTGGTCGAGCACCGTGGTGCCCAGATGGGCGGCGAACCAACGGGCGATCTCCGGGTTCAGCGGTTCGCCGGCGCTGCTCACCACCCGCAGCTTGCCGTTGATGGCCGCACTGGCCTCGGGCCCGGCGGCGATGATCTGCCGGTACGCTGTGGGCGAACCGGCAAGATTGGTGACACCCAGCCGCGCGACGATGTCGTTCAGCCACTGCACGCTGAAACCGGCTTCGCTGAAGGTGGTGGCCTGGCCCAGCAGCAGCGGGCCGATCACGGCGTAATACAGGCCATAGGCCCAGCCGGGATCGGCGATGTTCCAGAACACGTCCTCTGGGCGCAGGTCCACGGCCAACTGCATGTAACTGGCAAAGGCCAGCAATGCGCGCAGTGGCACCGGCACGCCCTTGGGGCTGCCGGTGGTGCCGGAGGTGGACAGCAGTGCCATCAGCGCATCGCCGCGCAGCATCACCGGCGCGAAATCAGGTGTGGCATCGGCGGTGCGTGCGGTCCAGTCGATGTCGCCGGCACGTAGTGTCTGCTCCGGTGCCAGGAGGGTGGCGACCGGCGGGCAGCCATCGACCTCGTCCAGCTTGCTGCGGTTTGCGCTGTCGGTCACCACCAATGCGGTGCGCCCGGTTTTCAACCGTGTTTCGATGGCCTTGGGGCCGAACGCAGTGAACAGCGGCTGGTAGATCGCACCTACCCGCCAGGTGCCGAGGATCGTCGCCAGCAGGTCCGGTGTACGCGGCAGCAGGCCGGCCACCACATCGCCCTTGCCGATGCCCTGCGCGGCCAGCACCTGGGCAACACGCGCAGAGGCATCGCGCAGGTCCTCGAAGGTGTACCGATGCAGGGCACCGTGGGCGTCCACCCAGCGCAGCGCCAGCGCATTGCGGCCGCAGTGGCGGTCGCAGCACTCCACGCAGGCGTTGATGCCGGTCTGCAGGTCACCGTGCAACTGTCGCTGTCCGCGCTCGATGCTGAAATCGGCCAGTGCCTGTTCGTAGGTGGGGCGTTCTGCAGTGTCGCGGGCCATGCGCATCTCCGGGGTGACGTCATTCCGACGATAGGCGGCGGCCCTGCATGCTGCAAATGGGACCATGGGCGTAGGCCGCCGCTGCGCGCGCCGCGGCGGGCAGGCACGCTGAATGCGTTCGTTTCCGGCTGCAGCATGACGACATGCCAAACCCGCATGAATCCTTCAGTCGCTTGTGCCGCAAGGGCTGGCGCCGGTTCATTCACGCACGTACACATGGGTGTAGCCCGCTCACAACGCATGGTTAACCAATCGCTGCCGACGATGGCCCCGTCCACCGCATTCCGCGCGTGGCATTTGGAGATCGGACATGGCACAGCAGAACCAGAACCCGAACCAGAAGCAGCAGGGCCAGCAGAACCAGCAGGATCAGCAGCAGGGGCGCGGCCGCGACCAGCAGCAGCAACAGCAGCAGGAACAGCAGAAGCGCAACCAGAACCAGCAGCAGGGCGGGCAGGACGAGGAAGAGTGATCCTGGCAGCCGCCATCCATCACCGACGAAGCCCCGCCCCGCGCGGGGCTTCGCTTATTCCAGTACGCCGATCCGCTGCAGCACCGGTGCTGCAGCCATGTCGTTGGGGTTGGTACCGGGCAGGCCCTGCGGTACCTCCATGCCCATGCCGCGATACAGATCAACCCAGTGCCGGGAGATCTCACCGGTCTGCGGGTTGCGGAAGTTCATCGGCTGCAGTGCGAACACATGGTGCGCACGGAACGCGCGCTCGATGAAATCCGAGCAGTAGTAACTGTCGTCGTTCAACACGTAGGCAGTGTTGTACGGTTTGCCCAGCATCGTGCGCGCGGTGGCCACGGCATCGGCGATGGCATTGTCCGGCGGCGCACGCAGGCGATAGACCACGATCTGCCGCTGCTTGCCTTTCGCGTCCTCGCGAAACTGTTCCAGCGTCTGCCGGCGCGAGCCCTTCTCATCGGCGTGCAGCACCTCCCAGCCCTGCGGTGCGGAAGCCACCAGCGCGACATGGTCGAAACTCGGCGCGCCTTGTTTTCCGGTCGCATCGTCGATGGCCGCACTCAGGCCACCATGGCCGGCGGTGACGAACAGCAGGTCGCCTTCCTGGACCTCCAACGCGGCCACCGAGCAGGGCCACAGCGCAGGTACCAGCAGGGATAAGACAAGCAGGAATACGCGCATCGGGCCAAGGTCAAAGCGGGGGGGCGGGGTAGTCTAGCGGCAGCCGCGACGACGATGGCTTCAATAGTAATGTGATATCCATCTCATTTCTGAGTGTCGGGATATTCCTGACAGCGTGTGTTGAAACTGAATTGACAAAGGCATGGCTATCCTTGCCTCCCTACCGCGCCGGAACCGCGCGCGACCGCCCGGAATCAGGAGGATCCCGTGAACCAGCTTCGCCCCGTTGCCCTGCTTGCCCTTGCGTTGGGGCTTGCGCTGTCGGGCTGCAAGCCCGCCCCGCAGGCTGCCCCCGCTGATGCCGCCGCACCCGCTCCGACCAGCACGGCTGCGGCCACGACGCCCGTCGCACCGGGCGCCACGACCGCGGCAGAGGCCGCTGGCAACTGCCCCCATCCGGTCTTCGACGAGTTCCTCAAGCACTTCGGCAACGAGATCGCGTTGCAGGAAACGTCCACGGCCGATCCGCTGCTGGACAGCCACATCGACGCCGAAGCCGAGCCGGAGCCGCGCGCGGTGGAGGAGAAAGTGCCACTGGCCAAGGTCGAATGGCCGGTGATGCCGGATCCGGCCACGCTGCAGCGGCAGGGTCGCCAGATGCAGGTCACCCGCCTGCCCGACGGACAGGTGCAGGTGCAGATGCGCACTCCCGATACCAGCGACCAGCAGACCTACACCTTTGCCCAGAAGCCGTGCTGGCAGCTGGTCAAGCGTGAGGACGAATCGATCTGATCCTCCGCGCGACCACCTGCGGGGGTCGCGTGGTTCACCCCAAGGAGCATCGCATGCGCCTGTTTCCCGTTGCCCCCGTGCTGGCCCTGATGCTCGCTGCCTGCAGCGGCCCGGAGGCATCCGCGCCGGCGGCGACCCCTGCTTCTTCGAACCCGGCAACGACACCGGCCGCACCTGCCGCCGCGGCCGCATCCCTTCCCACCTCCCCTACGCGCGATGAGACCGGCATGCATATCGATTGCCAAGGCACCCGCCTGCACCTGGCGGCCCTGCCCACCCAAGACACGGACGCTTCCCGGCTGACCACGCTGGAAATCGAAAAGGACGGCACACGCCAGGCCATTGCCGTACCCAAGGAAATGGACGGCTACACCGCCGTCGGCCTGGCCTGCGTGCAGGACCGGAGCGGCACGCCGTATTTCGTCGTGCAGTACGGTGAACTGCCGTTCGGCTGCAGCTTCTGCGAGTGGTACTACCTGTACGACGCCAGTGGCCGCCAGCTGACCCACAGCACGCCGCCGCTGCGTGGCACGGAAGGCGATGAGCAGGAGCCCAACAACGACGAGTACGAGAAGCTGATCGACACGCTCGGCATCAAGCACCCGGAGGTGAACTACATCGAAGACTGAGCGCAGCGGCAGGACGTCGCATGTGCGCTGCGAGCGCAGTACCGCAACACCGGAAGTACCAGGAGCAGTACCCCTTAAGGAAATTCCCTTTTTCATAGAATGGATAGCACAGACATGGCAGACATCTACCAGGACATGGTCCAGCCCCGCGGGGCGGCCTACAGCAGTGACCGCATCAAATCGTGGAGCCACTACCGCGAGCCGATCGACCAGAGCGACGGGCGCCTGCACGGGAACTCCCGCCGGTGGGGCGATGCGACCCCGGAGGTGCAGTCACGGGTGATCGACACGCTCATCGAGTCGGCGCGCGAGAAGGGACTGACCCCGCGCGAAACCGCACACGTACTGGCCATCGCCCGCGTGGAATCGGGATTCAACCCCGATGCTGCCGCAGGCACCACCTCGGCCTCGGGCCTGGGCCAGTTCATCGACAAGACCGGCAATCACTACCACCTCAACAACCGCAACCGCTTCGACGTCGGCGCCCAGTCCGATGCATTGGTGGACCACTACATCGACAACCGCAACCTGGCACACAAGCGCGGCCAGGGCGAGGAATACATCTACAAGTACCATCACGATGGCCCGACCCGCGATTACGGCGGCCTCAACCTTTCCGAAAAGAAGGTGATGCCATACGTGGACAGGTACGAGCAGTTCGTGGAGCAGCGCCTGGCGCAGACCCACGGCCAGTCCCATGGTGGCCAGACCGCAGCCGCCGTGGGCGCCGCTGCACAGGCGCAGGCCAAGCCGGCAGCGGCACATGCTGAAGGCCAGACCCGCAACTTCGAGCAGACCATGCAGGTGATGCTGCCCCCGCAGAACGGGGTCAAGCCGCACGTTACCGGTGAGTTCGGCGAACACCGTGCGCACAAGCCGCACGGCGGCACCGACTTCAACTACGTCGGTGGCCAGCACGGCCGCAACCTGCAGCATCCGACCGTCAATGCGCCGATTTCCGGCACGGTGACCTTTGTCGGTGGCGACTACGGCACGGTGAAGATCAGAGATGCGCAGGGCAACTCGCACGAGATCCTGCACCTGCAGTCGACCCAGGTGAAGGAGGGCCAGCCGATCAAGGCCGGCGAACCGATCGGCACCATGGGTGGGCGTGGCCCCGGTGGTGCAGGGCAGTATGCCCAGCACGTGCATTACCAGTTGAAGGATCCGCACGGCAAGCTGGTCAGCCCGCAGGATTTCTGGGACCAGGGCAAGCTGAAGGAAACCGGCAAGGGTGGCCATGCGCACGATGGCGACCACGGCGGTGTACTGCGCCAGGGCGCCAAGGGCGAGGAAGTGACTGCCATGCAGAAGGAGCTCAACCGCTTGGGCGTGCGCGACAGCCACGGCAACCGGCTGAGCGAGGATGGCAACTTTGGTGCCAATACCCGCGATGCGCTGACTGCCTACCAGAAGCAGCATGGGCTCTCCGCCGACGGCGTGGCCGGTCCGGCCACGCTGGGCAAGCTGGCCGAAGGCCGCAGCCATGCCGAGGCGGCGCCGAAAGGGCCGCAACTGGGCGACAAGGCGCATCCGGATACGCCGCTGCACAACGCGATCCGCGGCCACATGCCGGGCATGATCTGCAACGAGATGGCCGCCCATGTGACTGCCCAGGCCAAGGCCGCCGGCATCGATTCGCCGGAGAAGCTGCAGGGCGTGACCTTGCAGGATGGCAAGGCATTCGTGATGGGCACCGTTCCCGGCTTCCGCACTGCGGTGGACATGACCCAGACGGCGCCAAGCGTGCAGGAGACCAGTGCTGCACTGCTGGCCAAGCATGAGCCCTCGCAGCAGCACGTACAGGACGAGCAGCAGCGAGTGGCCATGGGCCGTTGACCGCTGCCTGACAAGAGGTGTGTGGCAAAGGAGGCCGGCCGGGGCGACCCGGCCGGCTTTTCCCTTTCCGGGGTGAGGAAATACACGGATGCCGTTCCGAAGCATGTGTACCACCGTCATTGCCGAGCAACGGGTCGGCCCCACGTCGTGCTCTGCACGTGCAGAGCGCGGAAGCCCCATGAGCCCGGTGCCACAGGCGCGCGTTGCCAGGCCGTGGGCATGGCTTGCACTGCTGCTCTGCCTGCTGCCACTGCTGGCGCTGGCGGCAGCCCCGGTCCCAGCGTTGAATGACCCGGTGGTGGACACCGCCAATGCGCTGTCCGCCAGCACCCGCGCCGCGCTGCGCGAGCAGGCATTGCAGCTGCAGGCACGCAAGGGCGCGCAGCTGCAGGTGCTGGTGGTGCCCAGCGTTGGCGAGGAAGGCATCGAAGCCTATGCGCAGCGGGTCTTCGACCAATGGCAGCTGGGCCGCGCCGGCGTCGATGACGGCGTACTGCTGCTGGTGGCGGTGCAGGATCGGCGTGTACGCATCCAGACCGGCTATGGCCTGGAAGGCACCATTCCCGATGCCTATGCCGCGCGCATCATCGACAAGGCGATCGTGCCCCGGCTGCGCGAGGGAGACCTGGACCAGGGCGTGCTGGATGGCACCCACGTGCTGGTTGCGCTGGTCGACGGCGAGCAATTGCCGCCCTGGGAAGATACGCCGGCACGCAACGTGTTGCCCGCGGACTGGCGCACGGGGGATTCAGTCGTCGCGCTGACGTTGTTGGCGGGCTTCCTGGCCGGTCTGTGGCGCTCGCCACCGCGTCTGCTGGCGACCAGGACCGAAGCCGATTTCACCGGTAACCGCCGCGAGCGGCGGCGCAAGGCACTGGCAGCCAATGCGGCGATGCCCAGGTCAACGTGGCCGACATTGCCTGCCTGGGGCAGACCGCTGCTGGTGACGGCGGTGATCGCCGCGGGGGGGCTTTCTGCGTCGCTGCTGCTGCCGCGCCACGTGCTGCCGGCGTTGGTCTTCGTGCTGCTGCCCGCCGTACCGGTGGCAACCCTGCTGGGCTGGTGCTGGCGTCGCAGCGGCGGCGTACGCATCGTGCTGTACGGCATGCTGGCCGTCAGCACCGGCTTCTTCGCGGTGATGCTGGTGCGCGGCCAGTTGCCGCCCAGCCTTGCGCTGCACGCGCTGCTGAACCTGGCGGTCGGCATCGCCGCCCTGCTGGTGTTCTTCCTGGTGCAGGCCGGTCGCGCGCGCTGGCGGAAGAACCGCAACAGCTTCGCCATCCGCTTGGTGGTGCTGGTGCTGCTGACCGGTGGCTATGCGCTGGGCGCGCTGCTGGCCATCGACCGTGCCGGCGACGAGAACGCCCGCGTGCTGGCGACGATCGTGTCCAGCATGGGCACGCTGTTCCTGTACTTCATCTGGGTGTTCACTCTGCTGCCCGGCGAAAAAGCCCGCGGCGGCCGGGGGGCGTCCAGAGGCTACCGCTCCTCGTCCAGCACCTCGTCGTCCAGTTCGTCCTCGAGCAGTTCCAACGACTGGTCCGGTGGTGGCGGCCGCAGCGGAGGCGGTGGCGCCTCGGGCAGCTGGTAACTCAGGCCGCCTGCACCCGCCAGCCCAGCGCGGCATCGTGCAGTTCGCCGCTGCCGCTCACATCGGCCACCTGCAGCTGCAGGCCCTGCGCGTTGGGCAGGTCCTTCTGCTCGGGGAACCAATGGCGATCGGCAGCGACCACGATCAACAGGCCATCGTCATCACCCATCGGCGCGAACTGGGGCGACGGCGGGCTGATCGGCCGCAGGCCGAAGCGTTGGTTGGATTGTTCGCGCACCGCATCGACATCATGGCTGGGCAGGCCGACCTCGCTCAGGCAGGTCAGTTCGCTGCCATGGAAGGCGCCAGTGCGGTCGCTGGCCGGCAAGCGCCTGCGGCCGATCAGTTCCAGGATCAGGCCATCGGGTCCGGTGAAATACACCGACTGCGACTGCCAGCTGCTTTCCAGTGCGAAGTAGTCCAGCCCTTCCGGATTGCATTGCAACGGCGTGCGTGCACGAAGCCAGCTCATGGCGTCGGCGAAGCGGTTGTCCGGCACATTGAAGGCCAGGTGCACGCCGCCTACCGGACGGCCATTCGCCGGTTGCAACTGGATCGTACTCCAGCCAATGCGGACCTGGTCGCCGGCCACCTCCAGCTGCAGCACGTCGCGGAAGTACGCGGCGACGCTGGCAACATCGGATACCGGCAGAGAAAGATGCAACAGGCGCATGATCGATCCTCCGTGGAGCGCTGGGTGCAGTGTAGTCCCGCGCACCTTTGCGCCGCGTCATCACCTGTGCAACGAATCGTTGTTGCCAGCCCTGGCATCGAGCCGTGCTCGACTGTCTTCAGCGCAAGGCTTCCCCGAAAAAGCGCACCGCGTCTTCCACCGCCACCGCATGCGTCTGCACCTTCGGTACCGCAGTCATGCACAGCGCCTGCAGCCGCTCATCTGCCAGTGGCGTGCAGGCAGACAGGAAATCGTAGTGGCCGACACCGGGCAGCGCGTGCAGCGTTGCTTTCGGAATCAGTGCCGCCGCCACATCACCGTTGGTCGCTGGCGGCGCCACTTCATCCGCTGAACCCAGCACGATCATCACCGGCTGCCGCAACGCCTTCAGCTGCTCCGGTGCAAACGCCTGCACGATGGCGGGCGCCAGCACGAACACCGCGCGCACGCCGGCAATCGAACGATCATCCTGTGCATGCTGCACGTACGGTTGCAGTTGTGGTGACGCCGCCGCAGCAAGACGCGCCGCCATCGTATGCGCGGCCGCTTCCTGCTGCGGCCTGCACACGCCGTCGTCCGGGTGCGCCTGGCAGAACGCCAGCAGCCGCGTCATGTCCGGCCGTGCGCCGGCGCTGAGCAGTGCGGTGAAGCCGCCAGCGGAATAACTCACTACGCCCAGCCGCGACGCATCAACATGTGGCCCCAGCTGCGGGTCGGCCTGCACGGCCACCAGAGCCGCCTTCAGGTCGTCGGCGCGCAGCCAGGTCAGCACGCTGCCGGCCAGCGTCATCTCATCGGCGCCGTTGTTGCCGGGGTGGTCCACGGCGATCACCAGGTAGCCAGACCGCGCCAGCGCGGTGCCCAGCCACCCCATCATGCGCGCGGTGCCGCCATTGCCATGCGACAGCAACAGGGTTGGCAGGCGCCCGCCGGCAATGGGGGCATCCTTCGCCGCGCGCCCCACCTCGAACAGCGGCGCATCCGGTGGCCCGATGGTCAGCGGCGTTTCTTCGCTGCCTGGCATTGCCGGGTACCACACGGTGAAGCGCAGCACCTCGCGCTGAGCACCGTCGCGGATCGCCGCGCTGTTCAGCGTTGTCACGCCATTACGTTCGCCGGCAATGGTGGGAGTGGCCGCCATCGCCATCGGCGCCTGAGCAGCCAGCAGCAGGGTCAGCATCCATCGTGTCGCGCGCATCATCGGTTTCTCCGGGTCAGTCAGGACGGTGATCGACCGGCAGCCAGATCTCCACGCCGCCATGGCCGGTATGCTCGTCGAAGCGGGTGTCGTAGCGTTCAAGATCCGGCGCGTTGGCCAGGTGGAGGTCGCTTGCCGGCAGGTACTGGTCCAGCAGCCAGAACCAGGTCGAGCGGATGGTGGAGATATGGCCGCCATGCCAGGCCACCAGGTAACGGCGCGCAGGCACATCCGCCCGCTGCCAGTGTGCAGGCACCGATGGCAGTGCATTCAGCGGCAAGGCTGCGATGTAGTCGAAGCCACCCTCGTCGTCGCTGTTGCAGCACACACCGAAACTGACCGGCGCCGGTGTTGGCCATTCGCGGTTGAGCTGTGCCCACTGCCCGGGAATCGCACCGCCGCTGTCGCGACTGTGGCGCATGCCGATGCCGGCCACCTGGAAGGGCGTGCAGTCGATCAGCCTGGGCGCCTCGGGGCAGGCCTGTGGCGCGTCGTCGAGGCGGATCGCGTGCACCAGTGCCAGTTCCTGCAGGCCCCGCTCGCGCACGCGCTCCGGGGTCTGCCCGAACTGCTCGCAGAAGGCACGGGTGAACGCGGCATGCGTGCTGTAGCCGGCTGCCAACGCCACCTGCAGGATGTCGCCGGCACCGTTGGCCAGCTGTTGGGCGGCGGCGGTCAGGCGGCGTCCGCGCAGGTAGCGCACCACCGACGTGCCGGTGCGGGCCTGGAACAGGCGTGACAGGTGGAAGGGCGACAGTCCGGCGGCTGCCGCGATGTCGGCCAGCGCCAGCGGCTTGTCGGCATGGCTTTCGATGTACCACAACGCTTTGCCGGCTGCGCTCATCGCGCTGTCCCTCATTCGAATGCCGGGCAGCGTACCGGATCGACGGGGTGGGGCGCTTAGCAGTTCTTGCGCCGGCAGGGCTTTGCGTTTGCCGTTGCACCGGCAACAATGCGGTCTTCATGGACACGATCGAGGCCAGGGACATGCCGGAAGTCACCGCTATCAGCCAGGCCGCGCAGATCGCCGCATGGTGATGATCATTGCGATTGCCCTGCTGCCGGCGCTGCTGCCACTGGCGCTGCTGGTGCTCATGTGGCGGCGGGCACCGCGCTGGCGCGGGGACCCCTGGCTGTACCGGGTGATGTTTTCATTGCTGGCAGCACTGCTGGCGCCCACGTTGTTGATGGCAGGCCATGGCGGCCTGCCGTGCCCGACCATCGGTGGCCTTGTGCTGGTGCTCATGGACCTTGAGTGGATCGGCCAACTGCAGGTGAACCTGATTGCCTTCGGAACCGAGGACACTGCCATCCTCTCCGCGCCTTTCCTGTTCGTTTTCGCGATCGCGCTGTTCATCCCGCTGCGCACGGCGCGACCCGCCGTCTTCGGCTTCGACGACGACACTGCATAGCGCAGATCCCGGCATGGGTGGCGGCTGCACCTCCAGCGGTCGCAACTGTCGTCTCCACGTCATCGCTGCTTCACATCCCGCCCCGAGACTGCGCGCCTTGTCCAGGTCCCACCTGGCCCTGTCGTGCCTTCCCGGAGTCCTGCCGTGCATCGTTCGAAGCTGTCGCATTCCATCCTCCTCGCCCTTGGTCTGGTCAGCGCAGGAGGCGCGATCGCTGCAGATGCCGGAACGGCAGGCACCAGCAGCGGTGGCAACGCCGCTGCGCCCACCCAGCTCGATGCGATGCTGGTCACCGGTACCCGTGCCTCCAACCGCACCCAGTTTGAAACCCTGGCGCCGGTGGACGTGTTCACCAAGCAGGACATCCAGTCGGTCGACTCCACCGACCTGAAGGACGTGCTGGCACAGCTGGTGCCTTCGTTCGTGGTGCAGCGCCTGCCGATGGCCGATGGCCAGGTGTTCGTGCGCCCGGCCACGCTGCGT
>Ga0153974_1000085_pt1 | contig 22009 bp, 16 predicted proteins | sample TSGA058MetaG_FD_104741 | JGI IMG/M metagenome (GOLD analysis project Ga0153974, IMG submission 104741) | Attine ant fungus gardens microbial communities from Georgia, USA - TSGA058 MetaG | ecosystem: Host-associated > Fungi > Mycelium > Unclassified | place: USA: Georgia, Yuchi Wildlife... | reverse complement strand
ATGCGCATTGGACAATACCAGCTTCGAAATCGCCTGATTGCCGCGCCGATGGCCGGGATCACTGATCGTCCTTTTCGTACGCTTTGTTATGAAAATGGTGCTGGATTGACCGTGTCAGAGATGATGTCCTCCAACCCACAAGTGTGGGCGAGCGATAAGTCTCGGCTACGTATGGTACATAGTGATGAGCCGGGTATCCGCTCGGTACAGATAGCAGGATGTGACCCAGACGAGATGGCCGCAGCAGCCAGGATTAATGTTGATTTTGGCGCGCAAGTTATCGATATCAATATGGGCTGCCCAGCTAAAAAAGTGAATCGTAAGATGGCGGGATCTGCCTTACTCCAACACCCCGATGTCGTAGAATCGATTCTACGTGCCGTGGTTAATGGGGTCGACGTGCCGGTCACGCTTAAGATTCGTACCGGATGGGATACCGATAATCGCAATTGTGTTGAAATTGCCCAATTGGCTGAACGCTGTGGTATTCAAGCCTTAACCATTCATGGCCGGACTCGTGCCTGCTTGTTTAATGGTGAAGCGGAATACGACAGTATTCGGACAGTTAAGCAGAATGTTTCTATTCCTGTTATTGCGAATGGAGACATCACTGACCCGCATAAAGCCAGGGCTGTATTGGACTACACTGGGGCTGATGCCCTAATGATAGGCCGAGCTGCTCAGGGAAGACCATGGATCTTCCGGGAAATCCAGCATTACCTGGACACAGGGGAGCTGCTTGCACCGAAACCACTCGTTGAGGTGAAGTCAATGCTGATCGGACATATACGGGAGTTGCATAGCTTTTATGGCGATGCCAAGGGATACCGTATTGCCCGCAAACATGTCTCTTGGTACTTACAAGAACATGCCCCTGATGACCAGTTTCGGCGCTCATTCAACGCTATAGAGGACACCAGTGAACAACTGGAAGCGTTGGAAGCATATTTCGAAAATCTGGCGTAAACGAAAAAAAAGAGCTTAAAGAACTATGTTCGAACAACGCGTAAATTCTGACGTACTGACCGTTTCAACTGTTAACTCACAAGACCAAGTCACCCAAAAACCATTGCGTGACAATGTAAAACAAGCTTTGAAAAACTATTTTTCACAGTTAAATGGTCAAGATGTTAATGAACTCTATGAATTGGTCCTGGCTGAAGTAGAACAGCCCCTGTTGGACATGGTAATGCAGTATACCCGTGGTAACCAGACTCGTGCAGCACTGATGATGGGTATCAACCGTGGTACTCTGCGCAAGAAATTGAAAAAATACGGCATGAACTAAGTTATAATCGTAAACTATTAAAAAGAAAGGCATTATCTGCAAGGATAGTGCCTTTTTTTATGGGGGTACGGGGATGGCTGCGTAGTATTTTCTTACCTCCGTAATTAGAGTTTAGATACAATGCTTATAAGTTCTAATGACCCCTGCCCGATAAAACATCGCTAGCTACTACACCTCGGTGCTAAGGCGTAAATAGCGAAGTAGAATATTAATAACATATGTATGTCTAGGATTCCGCTAAACCCCTAGCTATTTTCTTAAGTAGGATTAGTACATTATGCATCCAGGTTGTGTTTTATCGGTTTACGTGTGGCTTACTCGTAATATCTTTACTCAGGACAAGTAACACTCAACTCAGTGCTGAAGACATTAATCGAGGCATGTGGTCGGTCAAGTAAGGTGCTAGTGGTACGTTTTGACTCTCATACTAGCGAGTACAGCGATAAGTCAGTTCAGTCGAAAGTGCTCATTTTTATTAGAAGTAAGAGTAACCAAAAACATGGTGTAGTTTAATTTGGGCGAGTGGGTATATCCGTATCCCCGTCAACGTTATGACACTGTTTTGCTAATCGATGGTCAGAAGGTGCATCATCCGGGGAGGTTGGTGGATAAGACTAAAATATTCTTGATAGGTATGACGGATAGAACATTTAGTTTGCGCGGTAAGTGTCAAGGCTGTTGTCATCCCTGACACTTACCATTATCGGCAAAGCCTAGCTACCAAGGCAAGATTTATAGACAATGTACGGTTTGTTTGTAAAAACCGCTGTAACGATATCGTAACCGGCTTATCATTGATATGCACAACAGGCGCCCAAAGACACTACCAGCTAAGCCCCTCCACCAGCTTTTAAACAACGAATCCAACTCACCACAACACTATTACGCTGAAAAAAACCAGAAAATAATTACTTTTAAAAAAGTGGGTTATTCCAATAAAATCATATAGTTATCTATAATTTTCATTAAATTTGCGTTTTGTGATCAAAAACGTGATCACAATGACGTTTTCTTAGAAATAGCGATTGAGGTTGCAAATTTCGAATCCCATTAATTAAGTGCAGATGTAGTAAATAATTCCTAGAACTCATGCAAAGATGTGAGGTATTTATTTCAATAAGAACAATGACCGTATCAGCATCAGTAATACGGCCGAATATTATTAGAATATCAAAAAGTGCTGTGCAATTTGCCAGCCGATAGAAAGGACGACAGCGCAAGTCATCGCTATCAGTACAAACCGATGTCGAATTTGGGATTTAATAAATTGTACCTGTAATACTGCAACATCGTTCTCAATACTTCTTTGTCTATTAATATTATCATTCGTAGCTAAGGATAATTCTTGCTGAAGCTCATTACATCTGCCTACGACTGATTTTGATGAATCATTTAAAGCTTGGCGATTTTGCTCAATTTCCGCGAGTAAATGCTTATGAGATAACTGCTGTGCTTGTGACAAAGACTGTTGGATTGTCTCAACACGACCTTGTTGAACAGCAACGGTTTCCTCCATTTTCTGTTCAAGAATAGAGTGCCGTCTTACCTGTACATCTAAGTCACTTTGCAAAGGCTGAAAAAGATCTGCGGAATATTTCACGACCCGCTGTTCAATTTCCGCTAACAAGACTGTATTTGCCTCGCTAATTTTATTTTCTGCTTCTATCACCCTTTTTACACAGCCAACCAACTGTATAGCCTGCTCCTGAGTTACCCCTTTTGCTTCTAGTAACCCCTGATTAGCCTTATTAATTTCTTTTTGCTGTTCTTCTAACAGCAACTGTTGTTTTAATATTTGTTCATTTTGGTCAGCAAGGGAGTTAGTCTGATCCTCCAGAATACCTTGCTGTTTCAATAAAATATGTTGTTGCTGGTTCAGCAATTTGGATAGTGCTGTATTGACGATCAATAACTGAGAAGATTTTTGCGTCAGGCGCCCAATAGATTTATTAAGATCAATCTGTGCATCCTGTAACGCGTCTTCACGATCATTCCACCAATTAGTTAAAAAGTTTCCGTCCTTTTGTTCTCTACGAAGACCTTCAAGCTTATCAGCGCTATCGTGAACCGCTTTTTGCTCCTTAGTCATGTTATTGATTAATTCTTTAATATTGCTGTCGCGGTAGATATGTTCCGGTAAATCTGCGGAAGAAAACGCCTCAACGACCTGAAGCTCTTGCTTGTTTAGCAAACTCATCTTATTACTCTCAAATATTTTTCAAAAAATCATTAATTTCTGACTGACTTTCATTAATAAATCCAATAGCAGCAGTACTTCGAGCCACCTGTACTGTTGTCTCATTAGTTGTTCTTTCAAGGCATGCCAGAGTTGCTATTGAGGAAATCGTAGCAGTAGCCAGATTTTCCCCAATAACTTGATACTTCGTTATTGCATTCGCGTAATTTTTAATATTATTTAATGAACTTTCTGAAAGTGTCACAAGTTCACTGGCAAATACTTCACGACGTTTGCTATCTGCAAACATCTCATCCATCAGCTTTTCACTTGGTGTAAAACGCGAGCGTTCAAAAAACATATCTATTTGATATGCGAGAAACGCAGAAAGCAATCCAGTACAAATACCAATAAGTACTGGAGTTATCATATCTGCAAATGGCTTTAAAAATGGCACTGTAGCCATAAACGTCCCAATACTTTCGGTCAACAACATACCTACTGATGTCACGATAACAGTAGTGAGAATTTTCAATCCTTCCTGTAACGCTTGTTGCGCTGTCATGTGTTTCGGCGGGAAAAAAATCATTTTGAATGCCCGGAAGAGTCCAAGCAAACCTTCCCTTATCATGGTCACGAAGCGCTTTGCTGTTGAGAAAAAACTATTTAGTAAAAATGTGAGTAAATTACTCATAAATCCACTTATACCGCCTTGGAACATTTGCCCCAGTGCGTCGGGGATTTTTTTGACCACGGAAGTAATCACACGCTTCAAACGTTGACTAATTTCCTCAAATAACGTTTTACTTACCTCAACACCATGTTGAATGAGGACTTTGAATTCATTGAACAAACCATTCACGAGTTCAGTAAGAAGTAAACCAAGGGCTTGTCGTAACCCCATAGCTAACGCCTGTTGACCACCGGTCTGTAATAGCTCTTTACCCTGTTTTTTCATTAGTGCCGAATTGAGTGTTGTCGAAATATGGTCATCCGATTTTTTCTTCGCTGCTGCGACTCGCTCTGGATCCAGCCCAAACCGTTTACCATTTTTTTCTGCAAAAGCATCCAGTTCATCCGCGCCTTTGGAACGGTTGATAGACTTATGAGTGGTCACAAGATTTTCGTCAGCATTAGCCATTTTAATTACTTTCTCAGTTCCTCTCCCAGTCTCCAGAGCAAGGTGCACTTTCTTTTTTTTGGATATTGTCTTTAATGAATTTATATGGTCGAGATCCATATCAACAGAGTTGGTTTTAACCCCCCTGTAACCATCTACACCAGAGGCTCGTAGTTCTGCGCTCTTTTTTGTAAAATCTTTACTTTCATATTCTTCACGTTTGTAATCCTGACGGGATTTTGCATGACTCGACATATCTTTATCAGCGATAAAGTCCGACTCTTCGCGCTCGAAATTATGCAGCGTTGTCACATTGCCGCCGTTACGATCCTCAAACATGGCGGTTGAAATTCCGAAAGGACCTATAATTTGTGACAATACTTGCTGCTTGCAATCATCAAAAAGTTTTTGCAAACGCTGCTGTTTGAGTTCTTCATATGTTAAATCCATTTACTCTCCTAGTTTACCTAACCCATTAGTAAAAATAGCTTACATTTTCTCTATATACTGCATGAACCACTGAGCAAAGCTATCGGCTTGTTTCTCACGCGCTCCATCATCATGCCAAAGAGTAATAATTTGCCCGGAAATCCCAGCGTCAGTCGGCGCAAGGTCCAGACAAAAATGATCTCCAGCGCCATTGTAAGTAAATGGTATCCAAGCGGGATTCCACCAGTCCGAACGAATGCCGACCTGTGGATAAGATTCCATGTCCTCAAAATCACCACTATCTAGTAATCCTTTCCAGATGCTCCATTCCTGTAAAATACGTGAAGTGGATAAAAACTCGTGATGATCAAACAGTCCATGGCTAATACCTTGTTGACCATTATGAATTTTCAGGCAGGCAACAAAATCGGCAGGTAAACTCACACCCAGAGCGCGCTCTAAATTCGATATTTCCTCATGCGAGGCCGGAGGGGCTAGATCTGCTAATAAATCAGGGTCGGTGTTATACAAAATGATTTCCAGTTTTTTCCATGCCTGCTTCATAGTTTTATTCCTTTTGAACCAGCTAATTAGAAACGATACATTCGACAGAAAGTGACATAATGCTTAAGTATGGGGACTATCAAAATCGGAGTTAATGACAACCAATCTGTATCACATCCCCTAATTTTTTGTTACCAAAAGGGAATCCAATACATATCCAGTATGTAAATACTTGTATTTCGGACACTCTAAAAACAATGCTTATCTTACATTGTAAAACCATCTATTTAATATAATTAATATTAAATAGATGAAAGTTTTCATTACCGGACTAAAAGCCCCGCTTAACTCGGGATACCATTGCTTTTTATATTATTCAATAACAGAAAGCCACCCGGACTAACTGGGGAGTTTGAATCAATATTCCATAACATGTACTTCTAGAAACAACAGAAAAAAGATAAATGGATAGCTATAAATTCAATTACGGGTATTAATACTGCCAATAGCATAGTGAGGTGCAATCTTACAAAATGTACGAGTTATGATCGGCGTTAAGGCTAACGTCCAGTATGATTAGTCAAAATTTTTTTCAATTTCCGCTGCTTCATATTCGGAAAATCAATATCAGGAATAGACTTGAATACTCCCATCAATCAGGACACCATAAACACAGCATTATGGTCCGCTCGCGATACCTTCCGCGGTACAATCAGCGCCGATACTTACAAAAATTTTATCCTCACCATGCTGTTCCTGAAGTACATATCCGCTAAGCATTTTCTTTTATCGAACGATCACTCTCCCCCATTACCGATCTGCCAAATAAAGGTAGGGGTATTCTTATTAACGTGCCAATCGCCAATGTTTCTGATTTTATAAATCACCGGGTTATGGGAAGACAGCGTACGGGCATTACGCCAATGACGATCGAGCGCCTTGCTTAACCGCGTATCGGAGGCACCCAGTGCGTTAAAAAGCTCGCTCGTGCTGCGAAGCACTAATTCCGTCGCGATAACTTGGGCTTTAGCGACTTCCAGCTCTGCAGTAATGTTGGCTTGCTGAATAAGGTTCTCATCCCCGCTGTCGTGCACGCTGAAGGCGAACTCTAGGGCTTGGGAGGCTCGGTCCACTGTCGCCTCTACGGCATAGGACCAGCTCGCAAGCTGGCCTACTACCTGCAGTACCTGGGCATCATGCCTGACCAACTTAGCATTACCATGGCTATAAATACGCTGCCTTGATGCTACCCCCTCGCTGGCATCGCGGGTGAGCGCTTTACTGATACCCGCCAAGGTGGCGAGTAGCACCTGCTGGTAGAATGCGGTTTGATAACGAAAGCGCTGACTGAAGGGGTAAACATGCGATGCCTCGACCTCTGCCTGCTTAAAGCGCGTAGTGCCACTCCCCGTCAAGCGTTGCCCAAACCCATCCCAATCATCTTCTCGCTCAACACCGGATTGGTGGACATTGACTAGGGCAATCACATGACTCCCATCGTCGGTCCGCTGTGCAAACACATCTATCCAGTCGGCGTATAGTGTCCCAGTACTGTAAAATTTCTCGCCATTCAGCCACCAGCCCTCGGTATGCGGGGTCACCTTCGTATTCACCTCCCCCATTTTCACCTCCCCGACTTCTGTCCAGCCGCTGCCGACTAACTCGCCATCGACAAACCGCGCGAACCAACGTCGACGAAGCTCGGTGTCAGGCTGGTTCAATAGGTCTTCTACAAAGGCAAAGTGCGCTCGTAACGCTTGCGGAAGGTTCGAATCGGCCTCAGCAAGCTCAGTAAGTAAGGTAAAAAGCTGGGGTAAAGAGAGACCATAACCGCCCTGGTCGGCAGGGATACGAAGCGTTCCAAATTTTGCCTCTTTGAGCCAAGCTAAGGGCTGGTGAGGCAGCTCGCGATCTCGCTCCCGTTGCAACGTCCCTTCTGCGATACGTGAAAAAATAGGGCGAAAAGACTCGGCGATTTGTTGAAATGGCTGATGCTGGCTCATATTAGGCTCCTTGTTCAGAATCAATATCTTGTGCGGTGGGCTCAAAACGAATGATGAGCAGGAAAACAATAGGTAACGCGGCGCTTAACGCGACAAACCAAAACATGTTAGTACCGAATTTTGCCTGCAGTATCGGTAAAATAAATAACGCCAGTGCGCTGCCGATCCCCGAGAGTGCGCGACTAAAACCGACCCCCGTCGCACGAATATGGGTAGGATAGGAGAGAGAGGGGTAAACCATAATCTGCGCGCCAGGCCCAAATCCCTCGGCAAATAACCACAGCCCCAACATGAGAACGGCAACAACAATCGCGAAAGTCGACGCCGGATGGCCGGTGATCGCCAGAATAGTCAGAGCAAGAAATTGTAGGGCGAAACCGGCTATGGCTACATGGCGACTGGCAAACTTCCACGCTAAGCGCATCCCAAGTAACCCTCCGGTGAGTGCAAAGAGGGCATTAAGACCGAGTGACGCTGAAATGGTCTCGAAAACGCCGGCCCCCAGAAACTGAGCCAAAATTGAAGGAAGGAAAAAAGCAATTGCCGTATATTCGAACGAAACACAGACATTCATGACCGACGAGACCAAGGTACGCTGCCGGTAAGGAGCTTTAAACAGCTCGCGGTAACTGACTTTCGGGGGCTTTTGTTCTTTCCACGCCTGATGTTCTGCCGCGTTGTGTGCCTCAATCCCGTAGGATTTTTTTAAAATTCGTACGGCCCCATCGAGATCACCTTGATTGGCTGCCCATAGCGGCGATTCATTCATAAAGCGGCTACGTACTGCGATGATCAACAGTGCTGGTACCGCGCCGAAGAGCAAGGACGCACGCCATAGCCAATCAATATGTTGTGCCGGTAACAGAAAATAGAGACCAAAGATCAGTAAAAAGCAGACGGTAGAGGCGGCATACCACATCGGGCACCACGAGGCGACGCGTGACGCCTTATTCGCTTTCCCAGTAAATTTCGAGAACTCGGCTAGATAGGCCATTGCAACGGGTAAGTCTACTCCCACCCCAATCCCCATTAAGAAACGAGCGCCGATCAGTACCCAAACGTTAGGTGCTAACCCTGCGGCGATTGCCGATACGACAAAAAACAACATATCCGCCATAAACACCGAATAGCGCCCATACTTATCTGTTAGCCACCCCCCCAGTAAATTACCAATGATCGTCCCGACCATAATCGCCGAAGCCACGACGCCCGTTAGGGTCGGGGTAAGATGGAATTCCCGTACGACATCGTCAATACCGTAAGATAAGGTAGTGAGATCATAGGCATCTAAAAATACGCCCCCCAGTGCCAGAAAAACAATCCAACGCGCGTAATGACTCTTCTGACTGGACGTATTGATTAACTGCGCCACGTCGCTAACCGAGCGAACCGGCTTCGAACTGGCGAGTGGAACGTCCGATGTTCCGACCTCGATATTTAGTGAACTCATAGCACCCTCTCAGTGAACGATTATTCGTTGGTTATACGTCGGTTATAGAGCGTCTTTCACCGCAAACAAAATAGAAAATAAAGATATCTATTTCATTAAATTCAATAAGTTAGTTAGATTCAGACGTAGCGATCCCCAAGCCTCTTTACGCTCGTATTAATAAAGCCTTTCAGGTGTCAGTGCTGAGAAATGGGGACGAGGACTCCTTTCACTTTTGGATCGTCGGTGGTCGCTAACCACTGCTGTAATCGTTTATCGGAAAACGCTTTGATCAGTTTTTGAATCGCCGGATCAGAAAGGTATGCACTGCCCACCACCAGCTGTGAAGCAAAGGTTCTCGGCGCGGGAGGGAAAAGAATGCCTTTATCGCGCCCCACTTTTCCGGCATCGAATTGGGAAACATAACCGATGGTCGCATCGACCGAGTTAAGCACTCTGGGCATGGTCAGCAGACTCAATTCTTTAAACCTAAAATGATGGGGGTTTTCACTAATATCGCTTAATTTTGCACTGCGCGGTTCAACTCCTTTCTCCAACTGGATCAGCCCAAGACGTTGCAGCATCCACAGTGCCTGCCCCTGGTTAGCCCGATCGTCGGGTACGACAATCGTGGCTCCTTGGGGTAATTGGTCGAGGGAGGAGTACCGATCAGAGTAAATACCAAACGCCCACTGGAATAAGGGTTCTGTCGCCGTTAATGCAAAGTGATTTGCCTCTACCACTTGCTTAAGCCACCATTGGTGCTGATAGACCGTGGCAGCATACTGTCCATTGGCCACCGCCCTATCGGCCTGTACCGGATCTTCCAGCCCCACGGACTCGATCGATATACCGTAATCGGGTGCGATATGCTGGGCAACGTAGTCGATAATGCTCTGCTCACCCGCCATCGCCGGTTCGAAATGAACGGTAAGATGCGAGCCGAAGGTTACAGGGACCCGGCGCTGAGTAAGGAGGTGCTGAGCAACAACTCCTACAATGAGAATAACCAGTAAAATAGCCAGCCCCAACGGCCAGCGACGCTTTTTCCGTAACTCGAAATCAGAACGCTTCATGCTCAACTCCTTCTTTGTTTTGGTTGTAACGCGGCGACCAATCGGTCCCCAGCGAACTGGACGGCTTGAATAGTGATCACCAAGGTCACGATCGTGGCGATCATGATATGGTTATCGAAGCGTTGATAGCCGTAGACGACGGCAAGATAGCCGATCCCCCCCGCGCCGATCGTTCCGGCGATCGCCGAGTACTCGATCATGGCGATCACGTTGACGACCGCGGCGGCCACGATCGCGGGTAAGGCTTCACTGAGCTGGGCCTGCGTAATAATCTGCCATGCCGACCCGCCGGAGACGATCCCAACCGCCGTGACCTCTTCCGGCACTTCACGTAATGCGTTTTCAACTAAGCGTGCGAAGAAAGGAATACCCGCCACGATCATCGGGATCACCGCAGCGGGGATGCCGATAGTGGTTCCGGTTAGCCAAAATGTTAGCGGAATAATGGCGGCCATCAGCACGAGAAAGGGCAGAGAACGTCCTACGTTGGTTATTCCACTGAGCAGATGATAAAGACTCGATTTTGGAAACAGCCCATAGCGTGACGTATTAAAAAGAATAACGCCTAAGCCCCCTCCAACACTGAGTACGGCGACCATCACCAAGCTCACCATTATCCACGTCTCAAGGTAAGCAGGGATAAGTAGGGTATGAATCTCTCGCCAAGGCGTGTCTTGGCTCATCATATCGGTCGCTTTCATCCGGCCTCCTGAAAAACAGAGTCAGATAGAGGGTGGTCGGGATGCAGCCCCCACTCGCTAAGCTGGCGAACAAATTGTTCCACATCGAAATTAATGGGTGGCGAGACCGCAATACGCATTCGCCCCACTAAACTGCCCGCAACATTTTCTAAGTGAGCCGCCAGAATATCGACGCCAATCCCCTGCTTCCTTAGTCGGGAGATCCAATCGAAGGTCGTAACCTTATCGGTATAACGTAGGCTCACTTCAAGGGGTTTCGAGCTCGGTAAGGGAGTCAGTGGAAAAAGCTGGTTGGCTAAGGATGAATGTGGGGAGCTAAGTAGATGTGCCACTTGTCCAAATTGAACCAGTTTTCCCTGTTCGATATAGGCAACCGCATCGGCGGCTTGTCTGACCACATCCATCTCATGCGTTATTAATACGATCGCTAAGCGATACTCGTCCCTGAGTCGCTTAAGTAACTCGATAATCGATTGTGTTGACTGGGGATCGAGGCCAGACGTCGCCTCATCGGCTAAAAGTACCTTGGGGTTTAGTGCTAAGGCTCGGGCAATACCCACTCGTTGCTGCTGTCCGCCTGACAATTGCGCGGGGTAGGCATTGGCCTTATTGGTCAAGCCCACGCTCTCCAATAGCTGGCTAACCTGTGAGGTAATTTGATGCGATACGACGCCTAGCCACTGGAGCGGCAGAGCGATATTTTCCCATACGGTTTTGCGCTGTAAGAGCGCCGCCGACTGGAAAACAGAACCGATCAAGCGCCGTTGGTGGCGCAGTGCCTCGCCGAACAGTGTCGTTAAGTCAGTCCCCTCAACTAAAATCCGTCCACGACTCGGTTTCTCGAGTAACGAGATACATTTCGCAAGTGTCGATTTCCCGGCACCGCTCGGCCCGACCACGGCGGTAATTGAACCGGAAGGAACGTTAAATGAGATATCTTCAAGAATGACCTGTCTCTGCCCTCGGGTCGAGATGTAATCTTTAGAGAGATGTTCGACAGTAATCATGTTACCTCCTGCTGTTGACTAACAGGAGAAGATGTCGTGTTTCGACGATACCCCACAGCCGGGTGCGGTGCCTGAAGACGCGGGCCTTGGGAAAAGAGCTTTTCACGCAGCGTGCCAGGCTGGTAGTCCTGCTTATAAACGCCTCGCTTCTGTAACTCCGGTACCAATAGTTCGACCACGTCGCTAAAGGTTTCGTGAGTCACTGCATAGGCGAGATTGAAGCCATCAACATCCGTCTCCTCGACCCAACTTTGTAGCTCATCGGCAACGGTTTGCGGGCTGCCCACCAGTAAGGGGCCAAATCCACCAATTCCTACCCAATCCGCTAGCCCTTGCACGGTCCACTGGCGCGACGGATCGGCGCTAGAAAATGTTTCGACCGCAGATTGAATAGCGTTGGTATGAATATGTTTGAGTACCTGGTCCGGTTGATACTGGCCAAAGTCGATACCCGTCCAGCCAGAGAGTAAGGCGAGCGCTCCTTCATAACTGACGTACTGTTTATACTCCTGCCATTTCGCCTGCGCTTGTTGATCGGTCTCATCGACAATCAGCGTTTGGAGATTGAAAATCAAAATGCTGTAAGGATCTCGACCTACCGCGACGGCCCGTTGCCGAATATCTGCGACGGTCTTCTTGAGTAGCGCCTTTGAGGGGGAAGCAACGAAAACGCATTCTGCATGCTCCGCTGCAAATTGCTTACCCCGGCTGGAGGCTCCCGCTTGATAAAGTACGGGTGTACGCTGCGGCGAAGGCTCACAGAGGTGGATCCCTGGGACTTGGAAAAAATGCCCTTGGTGATTGATTGGATGAATTTTACTTGGATCACTGAAGATCTGTCGTTGGCGATCCCGTAATACCGCCCCCTCTTCCCAGCTGCCTTCCCAGAGCTTATAAACAACCTGTAGGTACTCATCGGCATAATCATAGCGGGCATCATGATCCGTCTGCGCCGATTGGCCGATATTTCGTGCACCACTCTCAAGATAAGAGGTGACGATATTCCATCCAATACGTCCTTGGGTAAGATGGTCCAAGGTTGAAAGGCGGCGTGCGAAAGGATACGGATGTTCAAACGAAAGGGAGGCCGTTAAGCCAAACCCCAAATGCTCTGTGACCATCGACATTGGGGTAATTAGCGCGAGAGGATCATTAACCGGCACCTGCGTGGCTTGTCTTATTGCGGCCTCATTACTGTTATCTAATACGTCGTAAACGCCCAGTACATCCGCGATAAATAATCCGTCGAATTTACCTTTTTCCAAAATCTTAGCCAGATCAGTCCAGTACGCGAGATCTTTATATTGCCAAGAGCGGTCACGCGGATGGGCCCAAAGCCCAGGAGATTGGTGTCCTACACAGTTCATATCAAAAGCATTGAAGCGAATTTCACGTTTTACAGACATAGAGGCTCCTTGACAGCATTGAACAGGCTGTCCTTCATTAATCAATAAGGGAATGCTATGAGGCTAGGCGGATCACTATGTGCCGCAGGGACATCGCTCTCTTAGAGCGCTAGGCTGCAGGGTAACGAGCTGCTTGGCGACAAATTCGGCGTGTTCAGCAACTTGGGGGAGGCCCATCAACTCCCCGAAGCGACCGCGGGCGGCGGGACCGACCACAAATAGGTCTGCGTGAGCGCTACCACTGTGCGAAAGCGCTTGAGATTGAGCATTCACGGCAATGCCTACACCAAGCGGATCAGCGGTAATCAATCCCTGGGCCTGTAAGCTGGTGAGTAAAGGCTGACTAGTAATCAGCCGCTGATGAGCTGGGCCGGTGGTGAAAATCACCTTATCAACCTGCAATGTTTTATGCCCGCCCTGCCGTAAACCTAGCGTCAACTCTAGCTGTTCGGAAACCCGGCGTACCCTGAGTAACCGCGCGGCAGTGATCTGTAGTTGCCCGGCGTTCAGGAGCGCTTCTAATACGGCAGCAACTTGCGGGGCGAGACGGTAGCGGTGAACATCCCACCAGGGACGTAAATGACGATAAAAGCGTCGCTGTTCCGCCGTGCTAAGTTGCTGCCAAATAGTTTGGCCACGTCGCCGTACATCGTCCAATACCAGCTGCCAAGGGAGCTGTTGCTGGGCGACAATATTGACGTTTTCTCGAATAGAGCGGAGCCAGCCCCGTACCGTTATAGGAGGTGTTGCGTTTGCGACAAGTGAGTAATCCTCATAGTCACCGCTAAGATTGGTGCGCGGCAGTAATCCGCGGCGCGATATGGCGTGAATCGCGCCACGGTGACCTTGTCTACTCAAGGTTGCCACGACGTCGGACATCGTTAGTCCTGTGCCAATAATCGCTACCTTGGCTTGATTATCGAGCGTCTGCAGCACGCCATTTTGCCACGGATCCTTGATGATACCGGCGTCAGTGGATAACGCTTGAAATACCGCCGGCACCTGCGGCGCGGGATGGCTTATGGCTAATACCAGCTGATCGACGGGGATTTGCAGGCCCTGCCCCGTCGATAACTGGCCTGCGCGATAAGCTTGCGCATTGTCTTGAATATGACGAAAGCTGGCTGTCGCGCCTTGTAAAGTATCGGCTAATTTTTCTCGAAGATAAGCCGCAAATTGTCGTCGTTGGGGATAGACATTACCATCCTGCCACTGCGCCTCCCTATCCTGTAAGTAAGCAGGTTGGCGACGATACCATTGGTCAAACTCTCCCTTTTCGGCGTCTGAGAGTTGCATACGCGCTGCGGGAACATTGATCCGATGTGCGGGATCCTGCGTGCTGTAAGCGATCCCCTCAGCCAGATCCGCTCGGGGTTCGATCAGCGTAATCGCGAGATTGGCATCGCCTCGACGAAGCAGTTGGATAGCCAACGCTGTCCCAGAAAACCCGCCGCCCACGATCACAATTTGCCGTTTAGCCATTCTGCTGCCTCCGCCGCTCAAGTTCCCTAACACGCGGCAGTACCTCGCGGCCAAAGTACTCAACTTCCTCATGGAAGTGTAAAAAGCCTAAAAGCAACAGATCAACACCAATCTCCTTCAGCGCAACGATACGCTCTGCGATCTGTTGAGGTGTACCAATCAAATTAGTTTTAAACCCATCGTTGTACTGCACCAGATCGTTAAAACTTGATTTGGCCCAGTTTCCCTCTTTTTCAGGCGAGGCACTTCCCGCATTTTTAACCTCTGAGGCAAATCCTTCGACGGCATGAGGATTGGCGTTTTCAATGATTTCACGCAGTACCTGCTGTGCTTGCTCTTCGGTATCCCGCGCAATAACAAACCCGTTTACTCCTATCCGTACACTATGGTTGTTCTCTACCGCTTTTTGCTTAATATCCTCAACTTGCCGCCGGATACTCTCTAGATCGTTACCATTGGTAAAATACCAATCTGATACGCGAGCGGCCATATCCCGTGCTGCACGAGAACTTCCCCCTTGAAAGATCTCAGGAAGCGGCAGCAGAGGTTTTGGCTTCATGACATAATCTCGGTAGCGGTAGAAATCACCATTGAACGTGAAACGCTCCTCTTGCCAGATCCCCTGCAAACAACGAATAAATTCCTCGGAGCGTGCATAGCGCTCTTCGTGGTCGAGCCAGTGCTCGCCAATCGCTTTGAATTCCCCCCGAAACCAGCCACTCACGATATTGACGGCAATTCTGCCTGCGGTGAGATGGCTAATGGTCGCAATCTGCTTAGCAGCAAGGGTAGGATTCCAAGGGCCAGGTAATAATGCAGCAATGACCTTCAATTTCTGCGTCGCACCGAGTAGGCCCTGTGAGAAACTCACGGACTCGTGTTGATTCTCTGCACCATATCCTGCGGTGAAACGAATTTGCGTCAGCGCATAATCAAACCCTGCTTGTTCAGCGAGTTGCGCCAGCTTGCGGTTATAATCAAAATCCCACGATGTGCGCTGTTCTATATCGCTAATGACCAATCCACCCGAGACATTGGGGACCCAGTAAGCGAACTTAAGAGGGGTGTTATCTGTCATGGTATCACCTGAGTGTTATTTTCCTTCTGAGGGGAAGGACGGCGGTCACCGCCAATTGTTTCACCGAACGGCCCAGTATTAATTGAGGTATCACGATGCTTCGCCCCTGGTAACAGTGGCATCACGAGTTCGGCAAAACGATGAGCCTCTTCAAGGTGCGGATACCCTGAGAAGATAAAGTTATCGATACCCAACGCTTGGTATTCTCTTATCCGAGCAGCGACTTGTTCTGGGTTACCAACCAGCGCCGTCCCCGCCCCGCCCCGAACGAGGCCGACACCGGCCCAGAGATTAGGTGAAATCTCTAGATTATCGCGTGACCCGCTGTGTAAGGCACTCATCCTCGATTGCCCAGTTGAGTCCATACGGGCAAAAATTTTCTGCGCCGCCGCGATGGTTTCATCATCTACTTGGGCAATCAGTTTTTCGGCCGCTGCCCAGGCCTCTTCCTCGGTTTCCCGAACGATAACGTGCAGGCGAATACCATAGTTAATGGTCTTGCCTGTCTGCTGTGCGCGTTGCCGAACCACTGCAAGTTTCTCGGCAACCGCCGCAGGAGGCTCGCCCCATGTTAAATAGGTATCGACATGTTTCGCCGCGACGTCGATAGCAGGCTCTGAAGAACCTCCAAAAAAGAGCGGCGGTCCGCCTTGTTGGATCGGCGGAAACAGGATCTCGGCCCCCTCGACGCGTAAATGTTCCCCTTGGTAGTCGACTTTCTCGCCTTGCAACAGCCGAGTATAAATATCGAGAAATTCATCGGTTACTTGGTAACGTTCGGCGTGGGAGAGGAAAATCCCATCACCCTTATTTTCCACCGGGTCACCACCGGTCACGACGTTAATCAGCAGTCGCCCTTCCGACAGACGATCTAAGGTAGCTGCCATCCTTGCCGCTAAAGTTGGGGGTTGTAGCCCCGGACGTACGGCAACGAGATAGCGTAGTTTTTTAGTCACTGGGGCTAAGGCTGAAGCCACTAGCCAGGCGTCCTCGCAACTTTTTCCCGTGGGGATGAGCACCCCATAGAAGCCTAAGTTATCCGCTGCAATCGCCACTTGCTGAAGGTAGGCGAGATCGACTGGGCGTCCCCCTTGAGTGGTTCCTAAATAACGTCCGTCGCCGTGAGTGGGTAAAAACCAGAATAAATTAAGAGATGTCGTTAGGTCGTCGCTCATTATCACTTTCCTATATAACTTTATCTATATTTTTTCGATACATAAATTCCATTGAGTTATAAGGAATGGAGCAATATCTATGCCATGTGCAAAAAAATTAATTTACAGCGTTTTCAGAGAGTTAATAAAAAAAGCGTTTGGCAAATTTGCTGCATTTGTCACAACTATTGTTTTCAGCTGCTGCATAAGCAACACCCCCCCCCCTCGCTTTACGGCGGCGAGCGGAATAAAGTGGGTGATGCACGAGGAGGCGATCCCAATGATAGATAACTATATAAAATTAGATGATCCACTGTCCCAGCAGCTGCACCAGACGTTGCTCCGTCTCGCCCCCAGCGAAGCAACAGTATTGATTACAGGTGAGACGGGTACGGGAAAAGAGGTTATCGCGCGCGCACTGCATCGTCTAAGCCCCCGTCACCAGCGTCCATTTCTTGCGGTAAATTGTGGGGCGCTTACACAAAGCTTGGCTGAATCTGAATTATTTGGCCACGAAAAAGGCGCGTTTACCGGAGCAGCCGAACGGCACTATGGATGGTTTGAGGCGGCTGAAGGTGGGACCTTGTTACTTGATGAGGTTGGCGAGCTTAGCCCAAGTCTACAAGTTAAACTTCTACGCGTGTTGCAACAACGCGAAGTGATCCGCGTCGGTTCCTCTCGCGCAATACCGATTAATGTTAGGGTTATCGCTGCGACGCATGTTGACTTAAGGCATGCTATCCATAATCGATTGTTTCGAGAAGATCTCTATTATCGTCTCAATGTCGCTCCCCTACACCTGCAACCGCTGCGCCAACGTCCAAATGATATTACTGCTCTGGCACACCATTTTTTACAGCGTTATGCACAACACCACGGGAAACCTGGCCAATATTTTTCTAGAGAAGCGCTCAATGAACTCACAGAGTATGCGTGGCCTGGAAATATCCGAGAACTCGAAAACGTCATCAATAATGCTGCATTACTTAACGACAGCCTAGAGATTACCTCAACGCACTTACAGCTTAAGCCTGTTACTCACGGCGATAAAGTAGAAGAGCCATGCGCCTTTAGATCCTTTGCTCGCGATCAGTTACAGCGCGGTGAGCCCGAGCTTTATCAACGTATACTCCAGGCGCTGGTGAGTGAAGCGTTTCACCGTTCAGGGCAGAATCAAAGTCAAACCGCTGCGATGCTCGGAATCTCACGAAATACTTTGCGTACCCAGTTAGCGCATTTGGGCTTGATTAAGCCACGTAATCTGCCTGTTGCGGCGGCGAAGGGAGTGAGTCGAAATGATGTCCCGATTAGAGAAAGGGAACTACGTATTGGTTATCAAAAATTTGGTAACCTTGGCGTGCTCAAGGCACAACGCCATTTAGAACGTCTGTTTAATCCGCTAGGTGTGACCGTATTATGGAGTGAATTCCCTGCTGGACCACAGCTCCTCCAAGCATTATTACAGGGTGATATCGATTTCGGGACGACGGGTGAAGTGCCGCCTCTCGTCGCTCAAGCTGAAAATCACCAACTCCGTTATATCGCATGGGAACCGGCAGCACCAAGTAGCGTCGCACTCATGGTACCTTACACGAGCCCGATTCAGACGCTTTCTGATTTACGAGACAAACGCATTGCCGTTAATAAAGGTTCAAACGTCCATTACTTGCTTTTACAATTACTCGACGAAGCAGGACTCACGCTCTCAGACGTTCGCCTTATTTATACTCCACCTAAATACCCTTTGACGCCGAGTGACTACTTATCGGCAGATGCATGGATGATGTGGGACCCACTACTCAGCCAAGCGGAATTTGAGGGGCATCTTAGACGTATTGAAAATGGTGAGGGTCGGGTTAATAACCACCAGTTTTATCTTTCGCGACAAGAATTTATTCATCACTCATCCGATCTCCTACCAAGGCTTATTGACGTATTAAAAACGACTGGAAAATATATCGATACGACTCGACAACAGGCTGCGATAATTTTATCGAAAGAAATAGCGATCGATGCTCGAGCGCTGGAGATGGCTCTTTCAAGACGCAGCCACCAGACACAGACAATGAGTCGGTACATCATTCGCGAGCAGCAAATTATCGCCGACCGCTTTTATGCGCTCGGCCTGTTACCTCGGCCTATAAGTGTGCGCCAAGCGGTATGGGAAAATGAGTAGGTTACTTATGAATTCGTTCTACTGGCTCCAACTATCAGGTATCAGGAGCGAAGCAATGACGATAGAAAACAGGATGCGGAAATTTTACGTCCGGAGAAAATCATTCCATCAGGCGTGGGTTATACGTTAGCTAATAACGATTAGATTAGAGTGCAAGAGTTGCTTCATCTGTAGAGGCTATTTATTGTTCAAAAGCTAGGTAAAAGAGTGAGTTAAGGATTTTTATAGTCACCCTTCAATACGGGCTGTAAATCAATTAATTAAACAAGATATTAGGCCCCCACCGAAGCACGCGCGCTTCGGTGGGGGTGACTTATGATGGCCTAATCTTACCGATAAAGAGGATCATTAAGGTCGTATTACACTTAAGAATTTCTTAGTTTTTCAATCCGTGAGCGGGCGCGCTGTTGATTTCGGCAGTCATGCGGACGAAATTATTCGAGCTTGCCCCAGTAATTCTATATTGGCCACCAGCTTGATGTGCCATTGCAGCAATCTGAGACTCTGCCCCATCAAGCGTTGAATCGGTGACCGATACGCTTTGTGCAAAGCTACCAAATGAGAGTAAAGATAACGCTGCAGCAGAAGCTAACACGAGAGTTTTTAAGGTTTTCATAATATTTTCCTTAATGATTAAAAAAGTAATTTGATTAACTGAGATAATAGTAACCTATGTTATTATAACCATATTAACTATATGTGCGATTCGAGTAACGATTGGTCAGGGGGGATAACCGACAGCTTTCGTTTTCCCATCACAAGTCCTGTCATAGCCCCTGCTAATTTTGGGTATGACTGAGAAAAGGGATTCAAAATATCGGAGTATGGGATAGAGAACTAATAAGGTAGCAATTTTGATAAATCGTTAGCCGACATAAATATTCTCTACTAAAGAGTGGATCCTTTCAGACGCCAAAGCGAATAATTCTGACGAGGGAATTGAGTAGTTTCAGACACTAAATTGATAAAACCAGTAACCTCCAGATGAAAAACCTCCCAAATTGAAAATACGGAAACTGCGACCTTTTAGGCTTTTTAAAGTACTGACTTAGTGAGTCGCTAATGTAAAAAGTATCTGAAAAAAATTCGCTCCTCTCGACAAAAAAAACTATCCATACAAAATTCTAATAAAACCCTAATTTTTTAAAAAATAGTGACGAACATCATATATTTATAATAGATTTACATTTCTTTAAATTAAATATCCATATAAATCATATAGATAACAAAAAAATGTCACTATATGTCAAAAAATCTTGTTGCATCATTTACCTTTCTGACGTTATGTTCATAAGGTAAGTTATAAACAAATCGGTACAACAACAATAAAACCGAGTCAGTGGCTTATTTTAAGCGCTGATAAGAGTGGTTTAACGATTAACTCTATGAATATATTATCGCTATGGAGACAGGAAGTGGTGAACAAACATAAAATTATCGGTTTCAGCGGCAGTTTGATAGCATTGGCAATTGCTGCACCTTCACACGCAGAAATTACTATTCTGGATAAAAATCCGCAAAGTAATTCCCTATTAGCCCCGTTAAGTTTACAAGTTGGCGGTAGTATTCGTCCTGAGTGGGTTTTCACCAACGGCCCAGATGCGAATAAATCCAATAAGCGTGGTCACGATGGTGGTTCACGTGTGCGTTTCCGCGCTGACTACAAACTTACTGATCACACATCTGTCATCGGTTACTACGAATGGGGCTTTAACGTTCCACACTTCTTAGGAATGAAAGGAAACTACGAACCTGGCTCCTTACGTGATCGTCAACGCCAACTCTATGCAGGGTTCAAAGATGACCGCTACGGTACCCTGACTTATGGTCACCAATACGGTATCTATTACTCCGTAGTCGGGATTAAAAGTGACGTGTGGGATAACGATGGCCATGCCGGCGCAACGGGTATTGGATTCAATGGTGACTATGATGGCGCAAATAAGCCTAAAAATAGCATCATGTATAAAAATACTTTCGGGCCAGTGACCCTTTCTGCTAACTACCTGCTTCCTGAAGATCAAAAAGACGATGGTAGCGGCACTGGACGTTCTTACCGCCGTAACCATGGCGCGGGTTTTGGTTTTGACTATGCGATCATGCCGACCTTGTCATGGGCCGCAGCCTATAGCAGTACTGAAGCAAATGTAAAAAATAGCACTACACAAAAGGGTTATAATCAACAAGTTTCGGGTACAGCGTTAACATGGCAACCGGGTAACTGGTACTTAACCTCCACCGCCAGTTACTACAAAGATTTCGTTCCCTCAACACGTAACCACACGGTATCGCATTACTTCGCTGGTAGCGGGTATGGTTTGGAAGAATTTGTCGGTTATACCTTTAATATCGACAAGCCGTTCCTAAAATCAATTCAACCCTATGTGGCGGTTGACTCATTACGCCTTAAGGGTGATGAGAATTACCACGCTAACCACGTCTATTTAGGTGCTGGCACAGAGATGGGTCACGGCTTAAGCGTCTACCTTGAAAGAACTATCGCGACAACAACTGATAACGAACCTGATAGTACTTGGATCACCGTGTTCTATAACTTCTAATTACCAAGCCGACTTATCTAAGGTAAGTCGGTTTTTCCTCAACCCGCCTCAACCATTTCTCTAGAAAGCACCTTTTTACGCTTCTCGTTCTAATACGATAATATATTTATCCTTATAAATCATAATCTTATGATATTTATTATATAAGTGTTCATCTTGTAAAAATATTCTTATTTAGCCGCTATACACACTTAAAAATAAAATATTTCATTAAAATCAAAAACTTAAACACTTCCACCCTACCTTATTCTTAGCTCTAAAAGCGTCAAATATGGCACTTTCCTTGAAATTGATCTAAAAGCATGTTTACAGTATTAATCTTAAATTGACCTAAACTTAAGAATATGGGGAAGCTATTTATATCTTTCTTTTCCCACTATGACGGGATGTCTGGCTAAGAAAGCTATACATTGCTCTAT
>Ga0153974_1000084_pt1 | contig 22219 bp, 23 predicted proteins | sample TSGA058MetaG_FD_104741 | JGI IMG/M metagenome (GOLD analysis project Ga0153974, IMG submission 104741) | Attine ant fungus gardens microbial communities from Georgia, USA - TSGA058 MetaG | ecosystem: Host-associated > Fungi > Mycelium > Unclassified | place: USA: Georgia, Yuchi Wildlife... | reverse complement strand
GAGGCTGACGTGATTGCCTACAGACACGAAGCCATCGGATAACTCGCTCATCGCAGTAATGCCCGCAGCTTTTCAAAAATGATAATGACGAGAACATGTAAATGAAAAGAATGCTCATTAACGCAACTCAGCAGGAGGAGTTGCGTGTCGCACTAGTAGATGGACAAAAACTCTATGACTTGGATATTGAAAGCCCGGGTCATGAACAAAAGAAAGCGAATATTTATAAAGGTAAAATCACTCGTATTGAACCCAGCTTAGAAGCCGCTTTCGTAGACTATGGTGCTGAACGCCATGGTTTCCTTCCTTTAAAAGAAATTTCTCGCGAATACTTCCCTGATAACTACTCCGGTCACGGGCGTCCAAACATCAAAGATGTTCTGCGCGAAGGCCAAGAAGTTATTGTCCAGATCGATAAAGAAGAACGCGGGAATAAAGGCGCAGCACTGACCACCTTTATCAGTTTAGCCGGAAGTTATTTGGTACTGATGCCGAATAACCCCCGTGCAGGCGGTATTTCTCGCCGTATTGAAGGCGACGATCGCAGTGAACTAAAAGAAGCCCTCTCCTCTCTCGATATTCCGAATGGGATGGGTCTGATTGTGCGGACCGCAGGTGTTGGCAAATCAGCAGAATCACTGCAGTGGGATTTAAATTTCCGACTGAAACATTGGGAAGCGATCCAAAAGGCAGCGAATAGCCGTCCAGCGCCTTTCCTGATTCACCAAGAAAGTAACGTAATTGTCCGTGCCTTCCGCGACTACTTACGTCAAGATATCGGTGAAATTCTGATCGATAACCCAAGTGTTTTAGAATTAGCCCGCCAACACATTGCTGCATTAGGCCGCCCTGATTTCACCAGTAAGATAAAACTCTACTCCGGTGAAATCCCGCTATTCAGTCACTACCAAATCGAATCGCAGATCGAATCCGCCTTCCAACGTGAGGTCCGTCTCCCTTCCGGTGGTTCTATCGTTATTGATACCACCGAAGCCTTGACTGCTATCGATATTAACTCGGCGCGTTCAACCCGTGGCGGCGATATCGAAGAAACTGCGTTCAACACTAACTTAGAAGCGGCTGATGAAATTGCCCGTCAATTGCGGTTGCGTGATCTCGGTGGTCTGATCGTTATCGACTTTATCGATATGACACCAGCTCGCCATCAGCGTGCCGTCGAAAATAAATTACGCGACGCCGTTCGCCAAGACCGTGCGCGTATCCAAATTAGTCATATTTCGCGCTTTGGTTTGCTCGAGATGTCGCGTCAGCGTCTAAGTCCTTCACTGGGCGAGTCAAGCCACCATGTTTGTCCACGTTGCAGTGGCACCGGAACCATCCGTGATAATGAATCTTTAGCGCTCTCTATCCTTCGTCTTATCGAAGAAGAAGCATTAAAAGATAATACTAAAGAAGTGCATGCGATCGTGCCGGTTCAAGTCGCATCGTACCTGCTTAACGAGAAGCGCTCGGCAGTCAATGCTATCGAGACTCGCCAAGGCGGTGTTAAGGCCGTTATCGTTCCTGACGATAAAATGCAAACGCCTCATTACTCGGTACTGCGTGTTCGTAAAGGTGAAGAGACTCATACCCTCAGCTACCACTTACCGAAACTGCACGAAACCGAGATGGCGCTCCCTTCAGAAGAAGAGACAGCCGAACGTCGCCGTCCAGAGCAACCTGCACTGGCTGCGTTTGTCATGCCTGATGCACCACCGGTCACCACCGAAACAGCAGCGGCTCCTGCAGCAGAAAAACCAGCAGGTTGTTTCTTTAGCCGCCTAGTCAAGGGGATTAAAGCCTTCTTCGCAGGTTCAGACCAGGGAGAAAAGTCGTCGACGGAAACCACGACCGCGACACCGGCTACCTCGACTGCGTCGCAACCGCAAGATAGACAACGCCAATCGGAGCGTCGTAATAATCAGCGCCGTAATAACAATAATCGTTATGATCGTAATGATAAGAACGACCGCTCTAACCGCCAGAATCAAAAAGAGACCAACACTGTCGGTCAACAAGACGACACGCGTCGTCAGTCGTCGCGTAATCAAGAAAACACTTCTGATGCTCCGACGCGTCAAGAACGTGCTCCGCGTCAAGACAATGCCGTTAGCGATGAAGTTCGTCAACAACGTGAACAGCAACGCCGTGAGCAACGTGCTGAGCGTCAGCGTCGTCGTCAGGAAGAACGTCGTCAGCAACAAGACACGCGTAAGCAAGAAACAGCGCCTGAGCAGCAACCTGAAACGCCGGTTAGCGAAGAAGCACAACGTGAAGTGAAGGTGATGCCGCGTCGTCAGCCTCGTGCATTACAACAAAAAGTGCGTGTGACTGATACAGCTACCGACGCTGTACCACAGACTGAACAAGCACTAGAGGTTGTAGCACCTGTTGAAACGTCAACGGCTCGTCAGGCCAGCACTGAGAATCAGGAAAACGTTGCACCACGTCGTTCGCGTCGTTCACCGCGTCATTTACGTGTCAGTGGTCAACGCCGTCGCCGTTATCGTGATGATCGCTATCCGCAACAAACGCCAATGGCTGTCACCACCGCTGCCGCTGCACCGGAAATGGCGTCAGGTAAAGTATGGGTACGCTACGATCTCGCAGCCACCCCTGCTGTAGAAACTGTGACCGAGACAACAGAGGTAATGGATACCCCGCAAACCACTACCGATTCTGTTCAGGTTGTAACGCCTATGGCCCCTGTTGCAGTAATTCCTGCAGAGATTAATGAAACGCCAGTAGTTATAGAAGCTACCCCGGTGGTTGAATCCGCTCAGGTTAATGAACAGCCTGTAGACTCTCAGGGTGACGTTGCCGAGACCCAGCCTGCGGCCAGCGAACCTCAGCCTCAGGTTGCGCAACCTGTCGCCCCAACTACGCCAACAGCGGTTACCGCGGGTCGTCTGGTTGCCACCTCGCCGGTGACCAAAGCGGAAGCTCCAGCTTGGATCGCCGAGCCAGTGAAACAGAGCGATTGGATCCGTCCAGTTTATCAGTTCACCGGTAAAGGGGCAGCGGGCGGACATGCTGCACGCCACCATGCTACGGCGGACGTGACGAAAGCCAGCTAAGTTAGCGCAATACAAAACACCCGCGAATTCGCGGGTGTTTTTTTATCTATTATTTATTCATCTGAAACAGAGAGAGTTTAGACATTTGTGTATAGGCGGTATAGCTGGCCTGTAATGCCGTTTCTTTCATCTGATACTCGGAAATTGTCTGTGTGACATCGGCATCGACCAATTGACTCAATTGCCCCTTCGCAAGAATACTCTGGCTAGCGCTGATCGCCCCCAAGCTTTCTAATTCCTTAAGCTGGGTACCATTCTCAGACTGTAACGTCAGAATATTATTTAAGCTATTATTCAATCCACGGTTAGCGGTATTCATTGCATTGTGAAAATCTGTTATCGCCGATTCATCAGCCTCTTTCAGCGGTGTTTTGAGCGCGGTGATGGCTTTATCGATTATCGAAAAGAGATCGGTATCACCTAAGCTGCCATCGGGTTCTAACTTCGGATTAGAGGATGCCGATTGAAAGACTTGCTGACCCGTATGAGTGAGGGTCATCACCCGCTGATTATCGACTTGCTGCATAATCGGTCGGTCGCCCCCTTGATAGGTCACTCCCTGTGCGCTGTCAATAAACGGCGGCTGCGCGGTATTGTAGCCAGCAAACAGATAACGCCCGCTACTGTCTTGGCTATTGGCAATCGTTAACAGTTGATTACGCACACCTTCTAGCTTCACGGCCACCGACTGCCTATCATCATCATTTAGCGTACCGGTTGCGCCATACACAATATCACTGATCGCGGCTTGAATAGTGTCGCTAATAGAGGAGAGCGCGGTGGCCTCTGTACTCATGGCAGTTTGCGCAAATTGCTGCGCCATACTATAACGCTGCTCGGTACGTTGATGCTGCTGGATCCCTAAGGCTTGCGACGCAGCAACCGGATCATCGGAAGGTGAGACAACCCGCTTACCTGAAGATAAACGCTGTCCGGCCGCTAACCAATCCGCTTGCGCCCGGCTTATTCCCTGTGTCTGTTGTTGGAAAATGAAGGTGGTACTTAATCGCATATGACTTACTCCCGCTCTGTACTAGCTGCGAACGCTGATTAGAGCATCGAATAGCGCGCTGGCAGTATTCAACACTTGTGTATTGGCAATGTAGTACTGTTGATATTGGGTGAGGTTGGCATACTCTTCATCCAAATTAACCCCTGAGACGGCTTGCTGACGCGCGGTGAGCTGAGTGATGATAGTGTCCGATAAGTTTACGGCATTACCATAGGCTTGCGTCTGTGTGCCAACAAAACTGACTGCAGAGCTCCAGGTTTGACTGAAGGTTTGCGACCCGCCCACCCGTTTTTGCGACTGTAAGTCGAGCATCTTCTGAATATTACGATTATCGCTCTCGCCCGACAGGTCTTCTGCCGCCGCTAATTTATTAGGATCACTGAAATTTAACGAAAACTGATGGGTTATCTGATTTACTGGCTGAAGGAGGAAACGGTCCTGGTCGCCTGGACTGCCGCTCACAGTGATCGAGAGTCCTTCAAAATTGAGCGTCGTGCCGTCTGCCGAGTCTGATGCCTCGACGGGGATTGAGGTATTATCGCTCAATCGGGTCACCTGCCAGCTACCTTGTTTAAAGACCAGCTGATAATCGGAGGCTTGAACCTGTTGGGCATCGGTGAATACCGCACTCATCGAGGCCGTCCCCGTATTCAATGCGTTCTGCTTAACGCTCGGCTGACCGATACTAAACATCGCTTCCCCTTGCTGACCGTTCAGATCATAACCTTGCTCCTGTACACTGTTGATTGCGGTGGCGAAGGCTAAGGTTAGTTGTCCTAGTCGATTCTGCAATGGATTAAGCTCGTCGTGGCGAAACGCGAGAAGCCCCCCTACTTTACCAGTTTTAAATAATTTTTCTGGCAGTTCTACCTGTCCAGCCAGCTTATCCTGATAACCCAACGTTAATTGCTCAGGATTGGCATTCGCGGGGATTGCCTCTAAGGCATAACTCTTGGTGCCACTGACTAATGTAAAGCCATTCGCAATACTGACGGTCATGTTGCCATCTTGCATCGCGACCGTTACCCCTACCTGATTGTTGAGTTCACGCACCAACTGGTCACGCTGGTCGAGCAGGTTGTTTGGGGCATCACCACTTTGCGATAATTGCGCGATGCGCTGATTAAGGGTAGCTATTTGCTGGCTATAGCTGTTAATAGCGGAAACGGTACTCTGTAATTGCGTATTAATATCGCGCTGTTGCTGATCGAGCATCGTCTGCGTGCTCGTAAACTGATTAGTGAGCGCCGCAGCTTGCGATATTACCGCCTGGCGGGCGGCAGGATCGGCAGCATTATTTACCACATTCTGTAACGTATCGAAGAAAGTTTGTAATCCATCGTTTAAGGTACCCCCTTCTAGCGTCATCTGTTTATCGATAGCAGAGAGCTGCGTATAATGGGCGGACTGCGCGCTACTCTTGGCACTGGCATTGCGCAGTTGACTATCGATTAATGCATCGTATTGCCGTTGAACACCGTTCACAATCGCCCCATTTCCATACCAACTGTTACCACTATAGGTATTTTGTGCTTCAGAAATTACCGTGATCTGCCGGTTATATCCCGCGATGGTATAACTACTGATATTACTCGCGGTACTGGTTAACAGTTGCTGGGCGGCACTTAATCCACTCATCGCAGAATTAATTAAACTCGACATAACTTTTCCTTACCCTAATAAAGTTGTAGAGGCCTTGACCTGACAACGCTCCAATCTGTTTATCGGCACAAGATTAGAGAGACTTTATAAAGACGATTAAAATAATTCATTTAGATTGAGTGTGGCGGTTGAGGGCTGGCTGGGGAGACTTTGATTTAGCTGGCGGATGATACCGATAAGCTTTTGAGCATAGTGCGGATCGGTGGCATAGCCCGCTTTTTGTAACGCCAAGGCACCCTGCTCGGCACTGCGCGCCGTAGTCACTGCCTGATAACGAGGATTGTTCACTAAAAGCGTACCGTAGTCCTGTAATGCCTCCTGCCATGAATGATAGACCCGAAACGGCTCTAGAGTTTTCTCGGCCTGACCCTGCCGATACTCTGTGGTGAGAGTCGTCGTTGTCGGCCCCTGCCAACCCCTACCCGCTTTAATTCCAAATAGGTTATGACTCGGTTTACCTCGCTCGGTCATAATCTGTCGCTGTCCCCACCCAGATTCCAGCGCCGCTTGAGCCAAGATAAGTTTTTCCGGAATACCGGTTGTTCGGCTCACGTTTTTCACATGTGGCAATAAATGTTGAATGAATTGCTGCATCGGTTGAGCAAACTGCGTGATGCTGTCGATTTTTCGTTGCACTAACTGAGGGAGTCGTTGGAAAAACTGCCGATCATTAGTCAACGGCAATGACCGTTGCCCAACCTCAGCGCTTGGCGGTTTCACTGGTTGTAGCTGTTTCTCGATCAATGCCGCAAGCCCCAGCTGACGAGTCGGAGCCATCTGGGTGACCTGTTGATCATATAAAGAGGTAAATAGCCGCTGCTGATCGCTCCCAAGCAAATCGCCACCGGGCAGACTTTGTCGCATACTTTTGAGCATCATCTGTAGGAATAGCCCTTCAACTTGTCGCGCCACCGTCGCGATATTATCTTGCGACGACTGTTTCACCGCCCCACGTAAGGCATTAAGTTCGTTAATATCCCAACCCGTCATTATCGTCGTGGCCATTAGAGGATCTCCAGTTCGGCATTAAGACAGCCTGCGCTTTCCATCGCTTGTAAAATGGACATCAGCTCCGTCGGTGTTGCACCTAGCGTATTGAGTGCGGTGACAACGTCATTCAGCGATGCACTGGTATTGACTCTCTGCAACGCCCCCCCTTGTTCACGCAATGAAATATTGGTTTGCGGGGTCACCACCGTTTCTCCCCCGGCCAGCGGCGTGTCGGGTTGATTGACCTTCTCTTGATTATCGACGGTCACGGAGAGATTACCTTGGGCAACGGCACAGCGTTCGATACTCACCTGTTGATTCATAATGACCGAACCGGTACGCGCATTAATCACGATCTTCGCTCGTGCAGTAGGTAGCGTAATCGGCAGGTCTAACAGTTTGGCTAATAACTGTACCTGGGCCCCCTTAGTCGGCGATACTCGGACCGCAACACTGCCCGCATCGAGGGGTTCTGCGGCAGAATACCCGCTTTGTTTATTTATTACGTCGGCCACCCGTTGGGCGAGGGAGAAATCGTTACGCGAGAGTTGTAGGATCAGTTGATTTTTATCACCGAAATTGTTGATAAGTTCCCGCTCAATGGTCGCGCCCCCGGTGATCCGGCCACCATTTAGCTGGTTAACTTGCACGCTACTCCCACCGGCTTGCGCGCCTGCACCCCCGATCAGCACATTCCCTTGCGCGAGGGCATAAACCTGATTATCCACGCCTTTTAACGGCGTCAATAATAGCGTCCCCCCCCGTAAACTTTTCGCGTTCCCCATCGAAGAGATGACGACATCGACTTTTTGTCCTTGCCGTGCGAAGGCCGGTAGCTTAGCCGTTACCATAACCGCGGCCACATTTTTTAGCTGAATGTTGGTGCCTGCAGGTAAGGTAATGCCGAGCTGTGACAACATATTGCTCATCGACTGTGTGGTAAACGGGGTTTGCGTCGTTTGATCGCCAGTACCGTCTAAACCCACCACTAACCCATAGCCAATCAAGGCATTTTCCCTGACTCCTTGTACTTGCGTAACATCTCGAATACGCAGGGTTTGCGCGATCGAGGTGAAGCTTAAGCACAGTAAGCCAATCATAATAATTGTTCGCATCCTAAGACTCCCTTACATCGGTGCGATAGTTAAGAAGAAACGCTGTAGCCATCCCATTTGTTGAGCATCATTGATATAACCGTTGCCAACATACTCAATCCGCGCATCGGCAACGGAGGTGGACAGCACCGCATTATCGGCGTTGATGGTGCGCGGGTTCACGACACCCGAGAAACGGATAAATTCGGTTCCTTGGTTAATTTCAATTTGCTTCTCTCCGACGACCTTTAAATTACCATTTGCCAGCACTGCACAGACCGATACGGTGATCGTTCCGATGAAAGTATTATTCGCCGAGGCTCCGCCTTTTCCGCTGAAGTCATTGCCGCCTGAACCGTCGAAATTGGCTTTATCGCCCCCCAACAAGCCGCTCAACGAACGTGGCACCACACTTAAACCAAACTGGCTACTACCTTTTCGTGACGCGTTACTGCTAGAACTTTTACTGGCGCTGACGTTTTCTCGTAGGATAATGGTTAAGGTATCGCCAATCGCGCGGGGTCTGCGGTCTTCAAACAGCGGTTGATAGCCGAAATTCATTGGGGCAACCGCTTGGAAGATTGACCCATTCAGTACAGGTTGCGGCAGTACGGCGGGCTTGGCTGAGGTGTCACCTTTTACTAACGGCGTATGGGGAATCAGGGCGCAGCCACTGAGCATGCCCAAGCATGAGCCAATCACTCCTAGATAAAACCAGCGCATTTTCACCGTTCTCTCCTGTCTTATTTTGGGCGTAGAGTCACGCCCGTAGCGATTTAGAGTTGCGTGAGTCGTTGTAACATCTGGTCCGAGGTGCTGATGGCTTTGCTATTGATCTCATAGGCGCGCTGCGTCTGGATCATGGTGACTAGCTCCTCAGCAACATTGACATTCGAGGTCTCGACATAGCCCTGATAGAGTGAACCTGCCCCATTTTGGCCTGGGGTACTCTCGGTGGCCGCACCGGAAGCTTGGGTCTCTTGGTATAAGTTTTCCCCTTTACTCTCGAGTCCCGCGTCGTTGATAAAAGTATTCAGGGTGAGCTGCCCTACCTGTGCCGGTTGCGTCTGCCCGGCCTGCGTCACACTCACAATGCCATCTTTAGAAATGGTAATGCTTAGGGCATCTGCCGGAATGGTGATCCCGGGCTGTACCGGATAGCCTGCGTTGTTAACGAGCTGACCGTTTTGATCGACTTGAAAAGAGCCATCCCGAGTGTAAGCCGAACTACCGTCCGGCAATAGGATTTGGAAGTAGCCTTGTCCATTGATAGCGACATCCTTTGCATTATCAGTTTTCGATAAATTACCTTGAGAATGCAGGCGCTCGGTGGTGACGGGACGTACCCCAGTGCCAATCTGTAGGCTGGAAGGCAGGGTGTTTTGCTCTGAGGCCTGCGTACCGGGTTGACGGAGGGTCTGATAGAGTAAATCTTCAAATACCGCGCGTGAACGTTTAAAGCCGTTGGTCGAAACGTTGGCGAGGTTGTTAGAAATGACATCCATGTTGGTTTGCTGGGCATCAAGTCCGGTTTTCGCAATCCATAATGAACGGATCATGATTTTTCCTTATCAACTGGTGATAGATAATAATTGGTTAGCCTTCTGCGCATTCTGATCCGCATGGCTAATCTCTTTCATTTGCATCTCGAAGCGGCGAGCATGGTTAATCATCTCGACCATTGATTGCACCGGATTAACGTTACTCTCCTCTAAGACACCTGGCATCACCTTAGCTAAGGGATCTATCGGTAGACGGGCTTCGCCGAACTGGGCGATGGCCTTGGCACTGGGACGAAAGAGTCCGTCGTCACCACGAGTCACCATGGTCGGCTCACCTTGAGCGATTTTTAATCGCCCGATCGCGACCGTGGCATTCGGCTGATCGCCAGCATTTAACGCGGTGAGGGTACCATCGGTCGCGAGGGTGAGTTGTGCATGCTCCGGGATAGCAATCGGCCCCCCCTCACCCGCCACGGGATAGCCATTCACCGTTAGGATCCCCTCCGGCGAAATCTGTATATTGCCATTGCGGGTGTAGGCTTCGCTGCCATCTGGAAGCGTTAGCGCAAGCCAGCCATTGGGTTGCAATGCCACATCGAGAGTACGCTGCGTATAATTGACGCGACCCGCGGAGAGATCTGCCCCAGGGGTGGAGGCGGCCACCAAACTGCGTGTGGCAAGGGAAGCCCCCGCCACCGGAACCGACCGAAAATTTGCCAGCTGTGCTTTGAAGCCCGGTGTCGACACATTGGCTAGATTATTCGAGGTCACCGCCTGCAAAGCGAGAGTTTGGCTCGCTCCGCTCATCGCGGTATAGATCATCCTATCCATGAATGGCGCTATCCTTTACCGTAAATTAACCAAGGTATTCAGTATCTGGTCTTGGGTTTTTATCGTCTGCGCATTGGATTGATAGTTACGTTGCGCGACAATCATATTGACCAGCTCTTTACTGAGATCGACATTGGAGGCCTCTAGCGCGCCAGCAGTCATGGTGCCAAAATTGCCACTTCCTGGCGTACCGATAGCCGGCTGGCCTGAGGATGAACTCTCGCTCCAGAGATTATCCCCCATCGGTTGTAGCCCTTCGCTGTTGGTGAAGCGACTCAACACGATCTGCCCCATCGCCTGGGTTCGTTGGTTCGAATAACTACCGATAATCGTGCCATCATTATTAATGGTAAATCCGGTTAAATCCCCCGGCGCGTAGCCGTCTTGCTTTGGATTGCCAAATTGCGTCTCACCGGTGTTCTGCTGAGCACTGCCGGAAAAATCGATGATTAAAGCTTGATTGGCCGCCGCCCCGTTGCTCCCCTGAATCGTGATTGACTGCATAGCATCGCTGGTCAGTTGACCGTTCTCGTCGAAAGTCATCGCGAAATCGGCTGACACTTCGCCGGTCGAACTGTCGATCGGATAGACTTGCCATTGATTGTTAGCATTTTTAACGAAATAGAGATCAAGTTGGTGGTCATTCCCTTGGCTGTCGTAAACCGTCATGCTGCTTTTGGCGTTGTAACTATTGACGTCTTTGGCATCGAACGGCGTTATCGTCGGTAATGCGTCCGAGGAGTTTAGATTGGCTTGTAAAGACCCCTGAGTCGTTGCTTTAGCGGGAAGCTGGGTGGTCGGAATTTGGATTGGCACTGGGTTTGCCCCCGTTTGCACTGTCGCAGGAGACCCCGTTACCGGGTAGCCTGTCACCTGTAGACCTCCGGCATTCACTAAATAGCCATCGGCATTACGCTGTAACTGGCCATTACGTGAGTAATAAATCGAGCCATTACTATCTTCTAAACGGAAAAAACCGTTCCCCGACAAGGCGACATCAAGATTACGCCCGGTTGCGTTAATGGAGCCATCACCAAAATTTTGGATAACCGCAGACACCTTGGTTCCTAGCCCAGTTTGACCACCGGCGAACATATCGGCAAAGGCAGCGGTTGAACTCTTAAAGCCACTGGTTGCCGAGTTAGCGATATTATTCCCTATTACGTCCAAGTTACTTGAGGCAGCATTCAATCCACTGACTGCTTGCGAAAAAGACATAGTTATCTCCTGATAGTTAAAGAATTTGCTTAATTTGATCGAGGGTCGCGGTACCGTAGGCCCCTAAATTAAGTACTGCGCCGTTGGCGGTAGGATTTACGCCGTAGACCATGGCATAGGTTAAGGATGTGGTATGAATCGCCCCCGTATCGTTGCTGGCATCGATGCTCACACTATATTTTCCCGCGGGTGCGGCACTGTCATCTGTAAGCGTACCGTCCCACTGGAAGGTATGTGTACCAGCGTTCATTGCACCGAGATCGAGTTGTGCGACAACATTACCGTTACTGTCTTTGATGGTCGCGGTCACCGAACTGGCTGTCGTATCGGTTTCAAATCCGAACGGGGTCGTCACCTCTTCCCCCACTAAAATGGCATCGCCGGGCACCATGACACCATGACCGATAAGTAAGGTGTTTTGTACCGATTGGTTGGTATTGATCTGTCCAGAAATCGAGGACATCGTGGTATTCAAGTTTTCGATCCCCGCTAGGGTGTTAATCTGGGCTAACTGGGTCGTTAACTGACTGTTATCCATCGGGTTGGTAGGATCCTGATTTTTCAATTGCGCAATCAGTAGAGTCAGGAATTGATTCTGTAAATCGGCGCTAGAATTTCCCGAAGGGGCGGCCGGGGTGGCGTCGCTTAGTCGATTGGCGCTGCTGAGGGTAGATAACATGCGTCGATTCTCCTTATTGGCCCAGTGTTAGCGTCTTCAACATCAAGCTTTTTACGGTATTCAATACCTCGACGTTGGCTTGATAGCTGCGTGAGGCAGAGATACTATTAACCGTTTCGGCGACAACATTGACGTTAGGCATTTTGACGTAACCTTGCTCGTCCGCGAGGGGATTCTCTGGCTGGTAAACCTGCTTGAACGGCGTAGGGTCATCGATAATCCCAGACACCTTTACCCCACCGATACCGTCGGTATTCATCGGCTCGCTTTTAAAAATCACCTGTTTCGCCACATAGGGCTGACCATCCGGTCCTGTCACGCTATCGGCATTGGCCAAATTGCTGGCGCTAACGTTCAGACGTTGCGACTGAGCGCGTAACGCTGAGCCTGAGATATCGAATATTGAGAGCATGCTACAAAGTTCCTTATCCTTGGATGGCGCTGCTCAGCCATTTGATTTGATTAGAGAGATAGGTCAGATCCGTTTGGTATTTCACGCTATTTTCTGAAAACGCCACCCGTTCTCTATCCATATCTACGGTGTTACCGTCCGCTGAAGGCTGGTCGGGAACACGATACAGTAGGTTACTAGGCTGAGAGAGATGAGCCTTTCCGGCTATATGAGCTGACGAGGTCAAGCGTAAGTGCATCCCTTCAGCCTGGGCTGCGACACCGGATACCGCACGCTTAAGCGAGGAGGCAAAGGGAATATCACGCGCTTGATAGCCGGGCGTATCGGCATTAGCGATATTACCTGCCAATATATTTTGTCGCTGGCTGCGTAATGCGAGCGCTTTACTCGCAAAGTCGAGGGTTTGATCGAGGCGGTCCATCATAACGTTATCCTTACTGACTGAATATTACGCAGAATACGTTAATTATTTCAGAGTAAATCGTTTGAATAGCCGATAAAACAGGAAGCAATTCCTTGCTTGGTAATGGTTAGCGAGGTTTACACTTGCCCTATTTGCTATGGGAGGGAGAGTATGAAAATCCTTGGGATCGCAGCATACTTATTAATAACAACGGCCGCCCAGGCGAGTCCTCTCGCCGACCCGCTCGTGGCCTTCTTCGCCCAACGTGAACCTGACTATGCCAAGACGTTACAGGTGGAGATTCTGCAATCCCCTTCCACTCGACTCAGGTGTTCGCATCCGCGCTTCAAGCTACCCAGTAATAGCCGGCGCTGGGGAACATTAACGCTAACGGCCCACTGCGATCGACAAGTTGCCGTACTGCGCGTCAGGGTAAAGGTGATGGGTAAATTCTATCGCAGTCAACACGCCATCGAACAAGGGAAAGTGGTGACTGTGGGGGCGATTAAGGTTGACTATGGTCGTCTTGATCACTTACCGAAAAATAGCTGGCTGACTCCCTTGCCTTTACCCTTGATCGCTCTGCAACGGATACCAGCAGGTAAGATCCTCACTAAGAATCAATTTCGCCGACCTTGGGTCATCAAGCAAGGAGAAACGGTGCCTATCACCTTAATTGGTAAAGGATTCTATATTGCAGGACGAGGCACCGCTTTAGATAATGCCGCGGTCAATCAGTCCCTAAGGATCCGGCTGGATAATGGCCAACGGCTGACGGCAACCGTTAACGAGCGTAAAGAGCTGATCGTGAAATAATCACCGAATAAAACTTATAAAGTTTCTCGTGATCTCGCCGATAAGTAGAAGGAGTCAGAGTTAAGATGCTATTTTTTATGAGGACAGAGTATGACAATCGAAAAAATGCCCGGCATAACCGGGATCGGTAATAATGATGTAGTCCAAGGACAAGCGCGCTCACGTACCCTGTCTACTGACCAGCAGTCAATCACCCCGCCGATTACCGACAAGCCAGCGGATCGTGTCGATGTGAGTCACTCCCTCTCACGTTTCACGCAGATCAGCCATAACGATATCGACAGTGAAAAAGTGCAGCGGTTACGCTCAGCAATCGCGGAAGGCACCTACCACGCTGATGCAGCTAATATTGCGGATAAGCTGTTGGCAACGTTCATGGGAGATCATGATGCCTGATCGTTACCGAGCCTTGAGCGTCGTCCTCAATAGCCTGTATCAAGTCCTTGCATCCTTGGGTCATGTGATGGATATCGAGCAACAGCAACTGATGGACGCCACGCCAGATAGTCGTCGCTTGATGAGCTTGAGCGAAGATAAGCAGGCATTATTGACGACACTGGGCTTTGTGGAGCAGCAACGCTGCGAATCAGAAAGTGCATTAGCAGTAACCCCCCCCTATATTGACCAGCCACCACTGGCTGCACTGTGGCAGCGAATTGCGCCGATGGCACAGCAGCTTGCTGAACAAAATCAGCACACCGCCTTAATGCTTAACCAGCAGTTAGCCTGGACGGAGCAGGTACTCGACATTCTCCACCCACTACAAGCGCAACAATTATATGGACCGGACGGACATCCGGTCATGAAGCGATAAGATCAACAGGCACTGCGACGGGAGAAATCTTTGACGCGAAAACCAAGTAACAGCAGCGTTGCAAAGAAGCTTGTCCCGCCCGCGGCACAGACCGCCGTCAGTCGCAGTAATCGCTCAGCCATTACACCTTGGTCCCAGGCTGGCATAAAACGTAAGACGCCATATAGCACAGCAGCCATCACCCCTACGGCCACAATCAGTCGAAGCAAAAAGATTGCCCAACCTGCTTGTGGGATGAAAAACTTTTTCTTGCGCAGTTGCCAATAGAGCAACGCCGCATTGAGACACGCGGCCAAGCCGATGGAGAGCGACAAGCCTGCATGCTTAAGTGGCCCAATAAAGGCTAAGTTCATGACCTGCGTCATAATCAACGTCATCACAGCGATCTTAACCGGCGTTTTAATATCCTGGCGAGAGTAGAAACCGGGCGCGAGCACCTTCACGACGATCAAGCCCACTAATCCAATTGAGTACGCAATGAGTGCACGTTGAGTCATAGCGGCATCGAAGGCAGAGAACTTACCATATTGAAACAGTGCAGAGGTCAGTGGACCGGCTAAAATACCGAGCGCCACCGCACTTGGCAGTGCCAATAATAGACAGAGACGTAGCCCCCAATCCATGAGTCGAGAGTACTCGTCGAAATTACCACTCGAAAAGCTCCGCGACAGTGAAGGTAACAAAATCGTTCCTAATGCTACCCCTAGCACGCCCGAGGGAAACTCCATCAAGCGATCAGCGTAATACATCCAAGAGACTGAACCAGATACCAAAAATGAGGCAAAAATAGTATTGATAATCAGCGAGATCTGGCTGACGGATACCCCTAAAATTGCCGGTCCCATTTGCCGTAACACCCGCCAAACGCCTGCGTCTTTTAAATTAATCCTTGGCAGCACCAACATGCCAATTTTTTTCAGATGGGGAAGCTGATAGCCGAGCTGTAAAATCCCCCCGACCACCACTGCCCAGGCTAAGGCCATCACCGGCGGATGGAAATAGCGTGATCCAATCAGTGCGAAACCTATCATGCTGACATTCAGTAATGTCGGCGCAAAGGCCGGGACCGAAAATCGGTTCCAAGTATTGAGGATAGCGCCTAGCAAGGAAGCTATAGAGATCAACAGGATATAGGGGAAGGTGACTCGTAATAAGGCTGTGGTGAGCGCGAATTTATCGGCGGTATCGGCAAAACCTGGAGCGGTAACATAAATTACCCAGGGGGCAGCGATAATCCCAGCAATGGTTACCAGTGCGAGGACTAAGGTCAATAATCCCGCCACATAGGAGACAAAAATACGTGTCGCCTCCTCACCCTCTTTACTTTTATATTCGGCCAGAATGGGCACGAAAGCTTGGGAAAATGCTCCTTCGGCAAAAATTCGGCGGAGTAAATTGGGTAATTTAAACGCGACAAAAAAAGCATCAGTCGCCATCCCAGCACCAAATACCCGCGCGACTATGGCATCACGCGCAAAGCCCAGCACCCGCGAAAATAGAGTCATGGAACTCACGGCCGCTAGTGATTTAAGTAAATTCATAAAAGAAAAACATCCTGAATAATCGACAATGTAGGATCTGCTACACAAATTATGTTGGCTAGTGTACTGCCATTCCTATAAATAATCAGTTCCGATTGTTACAAGTAATGACGACCTAGCCCTTAGGGGTGATTAACGCGGTGAGAATATGGTCTTCCCATCGTCCGTTTATCTTAAGATACTCGCGAGCATAACCCTCTTTTTCGAATCCCAACCGTTGTAATAGTGCCCCGCTGCGCTGGTTACGTGGCATATAGTTAGCCATAATCCGCTGGATTTTCTGCTGCTTTTGCAGATGAGGGATGATAACCGACAAGGCCTCAAACATAAGTCCTTTACCTTGTTGCGACGCGGCGAGCGAATAGCCTAAATAACAGGCTTGAAAACAGCCACGGATCACTTGACTAAAATTCGCGACACCCCACACCTGTTGCTGAGCAGGATCCATTAACAGAAAGTAATAGGCCTCACCCTGCTTTTGTTGCATTTCCATAAGGTGCAAACGCGACTCCCAGCCATAATGTTGAAAGTAACTTTCATCGCGCAGTGGCTCCCAGGGCATCAAAAAGTCGCGATTGTCTTGATAATAATCTGTCAATAACCAACTATCCCGCTCTGCGACGGTCCTGATATGCATCGAAGATGAATTCAGTGATATTCTCGGGCTAGACGAACGATAGCCAAACATAATGTCTCCAGTGAAACCCACTATGCCTTGATTATTTGCTAATTAGCGCAACGAGTAAAGATACATGCCTCATTTCGCTGTTTGGCAGAACTCATCGTCTGACGTACAATTATGCTCACTAGAAGATTGATTCCCTTAAGAATAGGACTGACTATGCATCTTTATGTTTATGACCACTGCCCGTTCTGTGTGAAAGCGCGGATGATTTTCGGTTTAGACCAGCAACCCGTTGAAGTCTCTTTCTTACTCAATGATGATGAAGAGACGCCGAATAAGCTGATCGGTAAAAAGATGTTACCTATCTTGGTTAAAGACGATAATAGTGCAATGGGTGAGAGTTTAGACATCATCCAGTACGTCGAGTCCTTGGCATCTGCCCCTCGACTGTCGAACGAGACCTCTAAAGAACTGGAGCAGTGGCTAACTGAAGTCGGTACTTATATCAATAAACTTCTCTTGCCAATTATGCCGACCACCGATTTTGCGGAGTTTTCTACCGTCGCTGCCCGCGACTACTATTCAGCCAAAAAACAAGCTTACATTGGTGACTTTGGTCCGCTACGCGAACAGCGTGCTTCACTGGTGGAAAAAATCAATCAGGATCTTACTCGCTTAGTCGATCTCATCCAGTCACCCCATGCGGTAAACGGCCAGCTCTCCTACGATGATATTCATCTGTTTCCATTATTACGTAACCTGACGTTAGTAAAAGAGATCATTTGGCCAGCGCCAGTTGCCGCACTGCGTGATTCGCTTTCCACGCAATCGGGTGTTCCTTTGCTATTCGATTTAGCTCAATAGAGGTGTGTGATCATGCGTAAGTGCCTTACCCTTATCATGTTATGTTGCAGCGTGGTGTTAACCGGCTGTGACCACTTGGCGTCCTATACGCTGAGTGAACAGGAGATTAATCAGAGCCTGAGCAAGCATGCATCGTTTAACAAAGATATTGGTATCGAAGGATTAGCCAATGCGCATATTACTCTGGACACTTTACACGCTGAAATAGGCCGTGCCGTCGCTAATCAGGTAGTGCTATCGGGGCATGCAACGGTTGATTTTGCTTCACTGTTCGGTAAACAAAAAGCCGATCTTCAGCTAAAAATGAGTGCCGTACCGGTCTTTAATCGCGAACAAGGGGCGATCTATCTGCACGATCTCACGCTCCTCGATATGCAGGCCCAGCCGCAGAAAGTCCAAGGTATCGTCGATGGCCTTAAGCCGATTTTGGCGACATCACTACGCGAATATTTTAGCCAACAACCGGCCTGGGTATTAAGCAGTGATCGCTCAAAAGCCGAATCCCTCGCCAAGAAATATGCGACGGGAATTGAGGTAAAACCGGGTGAGATTGTTATCCCGCTTGCGCCTTAAGCGTGACCCCTTAGTGACATACCGTGATTCGACTGGACGTTGGCGACCTTTATCCGCCAAGACTAGAATAATAGAGCTAAGACAGTCACTGTCGTGCAGGTTAGCGCGATACATAAATAGCTAGCCATCACCGCCTTATCTCCGTTCTAGAGGTAAGGCGGTGCTGTATCGTTCCCAACTATTGAGGTCCACTTACCACTCGAGCGTCTGCCCTCGATAATCGAGGTAATGATGACCGCCGGTCCCCGCCGCCGCAATGATCACCTCTTTTAACCCTGCGCTACTTTGTTCAACCGTGACCGGCGCTTGCTCACCACCCATATCCGTCTGGACCCAGCCGGGATGTAAGGATAATAAAGTAATACCGTTTTGCTGGGCTGTAGGGTGTAGCGCGCGTACCAGCATATTGAGAGCAGCCTTGCTGGCAGCATAGAGTGGCATCTCGGCGGCGGGATTTTCCGTTAAACTGGCCATCTGCGAACTGGTAAAAGCCAAGACGCCAGTCTGCGTAATAAGATAAGGGAGTAGACGCTGTGCTAAGCGCACTGGGGCGAAACTATTCGTCAGGAACAGTTGATTTAACTGCGCATCGCTCGCGAGATCGACTCGTTGTTCAGCCGGGCCGTATACCCCTGCATTGATAACAATAGCCGCGAAGCGTTGGTCCGCTAACTGTTCGATAAACTGTTGTTGACTCGCGGGATCAGTGATGTCCAACGCTAACCATCGTGCAGAGCGAGTGTTCATGGATTTTCCACGATAGGTCGCAGTCACTTGCCAGCCTTGCGCAGAAAATTGCTCGACCAATCCAAGCCCAATTCCACGTGAAGCACCGATGATTAAAATATTTTTATCGCTCGCCATAACGCCTCCAGAACTTTTTCAGTGGCGTTACTATAGCTAAACGCGCCAGCCTTGGCGTTATGCAGAGTGCGAAAAGCCGAGAAGCGACGATATTAATCTACGCTTTGCTGTTAACACTTTACTCTTCGCTGAGAGACCGCCGATACCTATCGTCCATTTCATCCAACGCTACCTGATGATCGAGTCCCCATTGATACATCGCCTCAATCGGCTCGGCAAAGGTACGGCCTAAGGGGGTCAGTCGATAATCCACTCTCGGTGGCACCACATCGTAAACATGTCGAGCGATCAGGCCCCGCGACTCAAGCTCTTTAAGTGTTTGAAATAACATTTTTTTTGAGATGCCTTGCAAACTGCGATGCAGTTCGCCGGTACGGGCTCGCCCCTCGGGCCAATGGTATAATGCATGTAAAACCATCGAACTCCATTTTACTGAGAAAAGTTCCATGATCCGCCGTGCCGGAGAATCGGCGTAAAAATAGAGTTTCCCCTCGACCCAATCAGGCATGTTTCAATCCTTATCGTTATGGTTACCAAATGGTAACTACTATCCAACTATGCTGTTGTTCACTATAGTCCTGCTCCGTATAGAGACCTAGCACTAACGTGAGGAAAGATGAAGATTAATGCCTTAGTGGCCCACGATGCCAATACCCCACTCGTCTCAGCGCCAATTATGCTGCGAGCCGTTCAACATCACGATGTGAAAATCGACGTCCTTTATTGTGGCGTCTGCCATTCCGACCTACACATGGCGCGTAACGAGTGGGCGGTTAGTCGCTATCCGCTTGTTCCCGGCCACGAGATCGTGGGCAAAGTCGTCGAAGTCGGAAGCGGAGTTACTCGATTTAGTCGCGGTGAGATTGTTGGGGTAGGCGTCATGGTCGATTCATGCCGCGAATGCCGTTTCTGCCAAGCGCAAGAAGAGCAATATTGCGAGCAAGGTTTCACTGCCACCTACAATGGGATAGATCGCTACACTGGACAGAGTACCTGGGGGGGTTACGCGAAAAATGTCATTGTCGACCAAGATTTTGTCGTCTCCGTTCCAGATAACTTACCGCTGGCCGGTGTCGCCCCGCTACTATGCGCCGGGGTGACGGTGTGGTCCCCGCTTCGCCATTTTAATGTGAAAGCCGGTGACCGCGTAGGGATTGTCGGACTTGGAGGCTTAGGCCATATGGCGGTGAAATTAGCCAACGCAATGGGGGCTGAAGTCACTCTATTCACCACCTCGCCACAGAAAGGCGCGGATGCTTACCGTTTGGGGGCAAAACAGGTTGTCGTGTCAACGGATAGCGAACAGATGACAGCATGTCAGGCCTCGCTTAATATCATCATCGACTGTGTGGCAGCGGCCCATGACTTGAATCCCTACTTAGCGGCACTGAAGACTAATGGTCGCTTAGTGTTGGTCGGCATTCCGGAGACATCGCATCCCTCGCCACAGATCACCCCAATGGTCTTTCGTCGCCTCAGCATTAGCGGGTCGTCGATTGGCAGTATCAAAGAGACGCAAGAGATGCTCGATTTTTGTGGGCAACACGCTATCACGTCGGATATTGAGCTATTAGCAGGCGAAAATATCGAAACTGCTTTCGAACGAATGCTGAAAGGCGATGTAAAATACCGCTTTGTTATCGATATGCAAGCCACTCACTGGTAGAGGATATTTCGGGTTACTCCCCTGCTAGTGGCTTTTCGCTTAAGGTGGACCTTTATGGTGACCATTCAAAGCGAAAAGCCCTATCTAAGTTTACTATAGGACATAGGGTTGACAGGAAAAGCCAAACTACCACTGACTGATGATATCGCTCTACCCGCGAGGTCCTGGGTGAAGAGATAGCCTCACTTTTTTACGGCTAAACCACAACCCTATTTCCTTACCCTGCATGAATAACTCGCCCCATTTTTAAAAAAAAGAGTGCAATCTAGAGCGGCGCCCTTTATCCTTGGTTCCCGGCCTGAATGCCCTAATCGTTGACACTTTAGCCGGAGCCTTGCTGATGAAATCCCCTGTAGACACGCTTACCCTTCGTCACCCTGATGATTGGCATATCCATTTGCGTGATGATGAGATGCTTAATACTGTGCTGCCATATACCAGTGCGCATTTTGGTCGAGCGATCGTGATGCCAAATCTGGTTCCGCCTGTGACGACCGTTCACGCTGCAGAACAGTATCGTCAACGCATTCTCGCGGCACTGCCTGCCGAGCATCAATTTACGCCATTAATGACCTGTTATCTGACTGATAGCCTGTCCGCCGACGAAATCGAACGGGGCTTTACACAGGGAGTCTTTACTGCGGCGAAACTCTATCCGGCCCATGCGACCACTAACTCTAGTCATGGCGTTACCAGCATCGACCATATCGCTGCGGTACTCGAACGTATGGAAGCCATCGGCATGCCGTTGCTGATCCACGGTGAAGTCACCGATGCCCATGTTGATATTTTTGACCGTGAGGCGAAATTTATCGACCAGGTATTAATCCCGCTACGTCAACGTTACCCTGCGCTACGGGTTGTTATGGAACACATCACTACGCGTGATGCGGCGCAATATGTGCAAGAAGGTAATGAGCTATTAGCCGCGACGGTCACGCCACAACACTTAATGTTTAACCGTAACCATATGCTAAGCGGGGGGATCCGTCCGCACCTATACTGCTTACCGATTCTAAAACGCAACATCCACCAGCAGGCGCTACGTGACGTGGTTTCCACGGGGCATTCACGCTTCTTCCTCGGTACAGACACCGCCCCTCACGTGCAGTCTCGCAAGGAGTCAAGCTGCGGTTGCGCCGGTGTATTCAATGCGCCTACCGCCCTCGCCGCCTATACTAGCGTGTTTGACGAGCTTGGCGCCCTTGAGCATCTCGAAGCCTTCTGTTCGATTAATGGCCCGACTTTCTATCAACTTCCGGTTAGCGAGCAGACTATCACCTTACAGCGTCAAGCCTGGACCGTGCCCGAACATATCGCGATGGGCAACGAACAGCTGATTCCCTTCTTAGCAGGCGAAACGCTGCAGTGGCAGGTTATCGACGAATAATCAGCAAAGCGAGAGATCCATGCTATACTTTGTCCTTCCTGTGTAACGAAACAGGATACTTGCGACCTCAGTCTTCACTTACGTTTGACGATTATGGAGGTTAAGATGGATAAAGAAAATAATGTGATCCAAACACATCCGTTAGTCGGTTGGGATATCAGTACCGTAGAAGATTATGATGCGATG
>Ga0153974_1000083_pt1 | contig 22451 bp, 16 predicted proteins | sample TSGA058MetaG_FD_104741 | JGI IMG/M metagenome (GOLD analysis project Ga0153974, IMG submission 104741) | Attine ant fungus gardens microbial communities from Georgia, USA - TSGA058 MetaG | ecosystem: Host-associated > Fungi > Mycelium > Unclassified | place: USA: Georgia, Yuchi Wildlife... | reverse complement strand
TTTCCAGTACAGGCTGGTTGCGATTAAAATTTGTCCGGTTCCTAATAGAATCCCCGCGAGAACATCACTTAAGTAGTGAACGCCGAGATAGACTCGTGACCAGGCAATGAGGGTAATTAGAATGGGCATCATGATAATAATTAATTGTTTAACCCAACCATCTTTAAGAAAATTAAGGGCCCACACCATGATGAGTCCATAAAAGACCGTTGCCATGGTTGCGTGGCCACTTGGAAAACTATGGCCGCTGGCATAAATAACTCCGGATTCTGGTCGCTCTCTTAAAATAAGGAGCTTCAATAGCTGTGGGACCATTAGACCGCAAATCACGATGGTTCCTAATGTCCAGGTTGAGACAACCCATTTTTTAAAAATAAATAAAACGAGTAATAGAATTAAAGTCAATAAAACAATGGTATTCGTATCTGCTAAAGTTGTAATCTCGTGAAAAATAGTAGCAAAACTATCTGGAATTTCTTGACGCAAAAATTGGTCACCAAAGGCATCTAAAGACTGAATCCAACTATGATCTAGATAAACCGGGATTGCCATTAGAAAAAAAAGAACTAAGAAAATGATACCTATTAAAAAGCATGTCAAACGATTATTTCTCATAATAAGTTCTCCTATAGTAATACGTTGCACGTTTCTATTAAAAATATATCTTTAGTATCCCATATTTTGTGGAATTCGTGAAGTCGAATCTCTACTTTAATAGCCAAATATATAGATAAAAGTGCTATTTTTTCCATAAAGTGCTTAAATTCTTCATTTTCGTAAATTGGAATGGCCAGAATGTTGAAAAATAGAAAGTCCTAATGGGACCCTCTATTTACTACTTTTTGACATAGACTTCATGAGAAAGTGTTCTTTATTTCAGTTGGGTTTTATTATTTGATGAAAGATTGTCTTAGTAATAGATCAAATAAATGTTCCTAGATAATTACAATATCTTTGAGTTAACTAACGAAATCAGAACTTGCCACCTACTTCTCATTATAAGATACAACTATAAGTTACCCTTCTTTCTCGTATAAATACGACTTTTGTTATATAATAAAATTAGAATAACTGATAAATTTTCATCTTAATTTCACATACTTTGTTTATAATTTTATAACCAACCCACATTAAAGGAGGATACTATGACTTATAAAATATTAGTAGTTGAAGACGATAAAGATATTCAAGAGCTTATTTATGAGTTTTTAAAAATCCAGGACTATCAAGTTGATGTAGCTAGTGATGGTGCTGAAGGAATGAATCTCTTTCAAAACAACGAGTATAACTTAGTAATTTTAGATATTATGCTACCTAAGCTTAATGGTTACCAAGTTTGCCAAATAATTCGTTCAAAGTCACAAGTACCCATTTTAATGCTTACTGCCTTAGGAGAAGAACTAGATCATGTTAAAGGATTTGATTTAGGAGTCGACGATTATGTAACGAAGCCTTTTTCATTTAACATTTTAATTAAACGGGTGGAAGCTTTATTGCGCCGCGCTTATGGACAGAATAATTTAAATGTTCTAACCTTTAATGAACTTGTAGCGGATCATGAGGGCTACCAAGTTTTAGTAAACGGAACACCTGTTGAATTAACAACAAAAGAGTTTGAAATCCTTTATACTTTAATGAGTAACCAGGGTAAAGTTTTAACGCGGGAAGTGTTGTTAGATAAAGTTTGGGGATATGGCTTTTTCGGAAATGATCGAGTCGTTGATGCCCACATTAAAAATTTACGCAAAAAATTAGGGGTTGATTATATTAAAACCATTAAAGGAGTCGGGTATAAATTTGATGAATAAAAAAAGAAATTTTATTGAGGTATGGCATAAAAGTAGTATTACCATTAAAATTTTCTTGACCACCAGCTTATTATTAATAATGTTATCGTTATTTATCTACTTTTCTCTGTATTTTTTCCTGCCCTCTTTTTACGAGAGTCATAAAATTAATCGATTAGAAAAAGAAATTCACAATTTAATAGAAGAAACAGCGGATTTTACACTAAGGGAATCCATCATGCCTTTAGATGACTTTAGCCATCAACATAATGTAGAAATGCTTCTCTTTTCACCTGATGGAATCGCCATTCAAAATTTCCCTATTTATCCAACACCTATATCAGAAATTAATTTTAGAAGAGTATTTCCACAACTTGGGATTTGGGATGATGTAAACTTATTTAGTGAATTGTGGACCCCCCTTGAAAGTTGGCAAGCCCTCGAGATGTGGCAAACTGTCGAAATGTGGAATCAAGATACTGAGAGACATGTAAATTTTACTAACTACCTTGATGAATATGTTTTAGTTTCTACTATAACCTTACAACCTGTAGACGAGGTTTCTGATATTTTATTTTTGTTTATTCCTTATATTGTAGGAATCATATTAATTTTTACTATTATTAGTGTCAGCTTTTACTCTAAGATGATTACCAAACCTTTACTTCAAATTAATAATTTAGCTAAAAAAATGGCAAATTTAGATTTTAACGAAACGTGTACCGTGAATTCAGAGGATGAAATTGGGCAAATTTCCCTAAGTTTAAATCAAATGTCTTCTAATCTTCAAAAATCTTTAAAGGAATTAAAAAATGCGAATATCCAATTAAAAAGTGATATTCAAAAAAAACAAGAAGCTGAAAAAAAGCGAACAGAGTTTGTTGCTACGATTTCACATGAGCTTAAAACTCCCATAACCGCAGTTAAAGGTCAACTAGAAGCGATGATTTATAATATTGGTCCCTATAAAGATCACGATAAATATTTACGTCGCTCTTACAAGATTATGAGTGATATGGATGATTTAGTTAAAGACGTATTAAATGTCTCGAAATGGGAGTATTATGAACCCCAAAATCAACATATTAATTTAGCTGACTTAGTTAGAACATGTAGTGATAATCTTGATTATTTTTATAAGCAAAAAGACATTAACCTAACATTAGAATTAGAAGAAGTCACGACTTGGGTAGATCCAAGCCTAATCCGAAGAGCCATTGGAAATGTCATGAATAATGCTGTTAAATACTCTCCTCAAGATGCTATCATTCACATTAGTTTAACCATTCAAAATCAACATCCAGTTTTGCGAATCTTTAATTCTGGCAACACTATTTCTGAATCAGAATTAGACAAAATATTTGAGCCTTTTTATCGACTTGAAAAATCCCGCAACCGTGACACTGGTGGTAGCGGTCTAGGACTTTACATTGTTCAACAAATTTTAGATTTACATCACGTAAAATATGAAATTAAAAACACTGAGGAAGGCGTTGCCTTTACCATGATTTTTCCAAAAATAACTAACAATTCAGAAATTCAATAAGCATTCTTGTAAGTTATTTCACTCATAAGATAATTCTATAACTGAGTCATCTCTTTTTTGGGTCCCTCCCTAAACATTCCTCTAACACTTATAAAGATGTTTTTAATTCTCTCTCTAGAAAACTTAAGTATCCACACTTCCCTATACTTTAAATTATCCCCCTTTCAAAATTTCTCTAAATTTTATACCGTTCATTTCAAAATCTAGCTGTTAACTTGCTATTTAATATAAATGTTTTTCTATTCTTGATATAACCATTGATTCAGGATAATTATGATTTTACTTATTAATACTAGGCAAATTCATTAAAAAGTTTATCCCTCTCTTTTGTAAACCTTTTCCAGAAAGAGGAGATGTGTTAAAATAGGCTTATACAGGAGGGATTAAGTTTATGAAAAAGACTTTGTATTTAATGCGTCATGGACAAACATTATTTAACGTGCGAAAAAAAATTCAAGGATGGTCAGATTCACCTTTGACAGAAGAGGGGAAACGTCAAGCTGGATATGCAAAAAGATATTTCGAAGACCATCACATCACCTTCGATCATGCTTATTCGTCCACACAAGAACGAGCTTGTGATACACTAGAGCTTGTGACGGATATGCCTTATGGTCGATTAAAAGGTATTAAAGAAATGAATTTCGGTAAGTTTGAAGGCGAAAGCGAAGACTTACAACCTCCGAGACGCCCTGGACAAAAGACCTATGAGGATTACTATGTGATATTTGGCGGAGAATCTGCCGATTTTGTAAGAGACCGCGTAAATAATACGTTGACCAAAATAATGGAAGCTGATGACCACTATAATGTGCTGGCAGTAAGTCATGGGGGTGCGTGTTATTTCTTTACACTAAAATGGTTTCCAGAACTCTCTCTTGAAAAGGTACGATTTTCAAATTGTTGTATCTTAAAGTTCGAATATGAAGACGGCAAGTTTGAGTTTATTGAAGCCATTGAACACGATTTCAACTAGGGTTTTTCCATATCGAAAACATTTACTAGTAAAGAGAAATAAAAATTAAAAAGCTTTAAAATTTTATCCTTAAGATGAAATTTTAGAGCTTTTTTTTGTCTGATTTAATTTATGGAAATTAATATAAGACTCATATTTTGTTGTGGAAAACTTATTTTAAAGAAAATTTTAAACGATTAGTATTCCAATATTTTAGTTTTAAATACTTGGATGATTATCTTAAAATTGTGGGGTAAAAACTAAAAATGAATGCACAATATAGTATTTTTATACTTGAGAACGGTGTATTCCTCTTCATTTCAATCATGATGTCTTTAATACTCAGCCAATAATTGATTTTTTTTATGAAATCTAATTTGAGAAAAGGTTCCATCTTTGCACTTTGACCTGATTTTTTTCTAATCTATTTCCATCCGTATGATGAGTAACCCTTTTTATCCATTGTATGAAGTATCTCTCTAACATGAGGAATTACATTATCCGGCAGAGCGTTTATATGACTCCATAAAATTTCATCGCACTTTTCTGGTTCCATGTTCTGAGCCTTGCCTTCCCATTTATTTGCACGAAAGAAAAAGTCTATTCTTTGATCAATTCCTGAATTGCGGTGTATGACACGAACAAATTCAAGATTAGCTTCATTTAAAGTAATCCCAATTTCTTCTTTAGCCTCTCGTATCATAGCTTGAATTACGGTCTCATGTTCTTCAACATGTCCAGACACTACACTATAATTTCCATCTTCATAGCCTGTATTGTATCTACGGCTTAATAAAATATTATCGGTTTCTCTATCATGTAAAATGAGATGAACAGCTACAGGCATTAAAAACTTGGTTGACATATGACTCCTCCTTTAATCCTTTTGAAAATTATAATGGCCATCTAATAGTTTTGTCAACAGAACCTCATTTTTCCAATGTAAAAATGATAAACAAGTATCTTAGCAATATGGAATAAATACAAGTCCGAACAGTGGGTTTATTTTTTAGACGAACGGTCAAAATCCAATTATCACTATCCAGATGGGTTTCAAACTGCACCAGATTTGGTAAAGAGAAATATTAGCAGTATACGCATCCAAAGCTAGCGATAATTGCGTTCTAATCCAGAGAATAATACAATGTTCTTCTCCACCTTCCCTCTAATAACATTTCATAAGTGAAAATTTTTAATGTATTTTTCACTGTTATAGAGGCGAGAATATTGCAAGAATCACTCCAACTCCTAAAAGCAACCCTGCGTTTATGAAAATAACACCTGTAAACTATCCAACTACCATTAAAATGACTGGAAAAACCAAAAATGCACTGCGTTGAAATGATTCCTCTTTGGCCTGGTGCCTTTGCAGATCCCCCGACGATTAAAGTAATTGCTAGTAAAGAATATATATATCATTTATATAAAAGATTTATAATAAAAAAGCCGGATTTTTTCTCCAGCTTTACAAATTTTATTTTTATTAATAGCTTCTTTTTAAGTTTTTTTTACTTAGATTTAATTAGCTTTTCGTTTTCCTTGATGAATCGTTTAAATACGAAAATAAGAAGAATCCCGATGATTCCTGTAACTGCACTAAAGAAAAAGTAAGCATTTTGGCCATTGTTTTCTCCAAAGAGTAACAAAAATTGATTATTTAACATAGGTGCTAAAAAGTCAGGTAAATAGCCGATTAATGAAATAAATCCAATAGAAAGACCTAAAACATTGGGATTGACCTTAAACTCACCTAATAGCGACCAATAAAGACCTCTAACGGTAAAAATCATTAATCCTATTAAAACAACTAACACTTTAAAATAGATGGGCGGTGAAGTTACAGGTAACATTGCCAATAGAATCAAAAAAATGGATGCAAAACCTAAAGCTGTAACTAAGATACCACTTTTACCAAATTTATCACCTAGAAATCCACCTGCAATACCTCCAAAAGGGCGCATCCAAAGCATAATAACTGTCACCTGACCTACTACTGTAGAATTTAGATTAATTTGTGTTTCCAAATATCCTCCCAGATAATATTGGGTCTGAGTTAACATATAAGCCATAAAGATAATCAATCCTAAAATCCATACTAATTTATTACCAAAAATTTCGCTATACTTTGGCTTATCCAGCTCTTTTGTTATGGCTTTACCAGATTTTTTTTCTGTCTCTTCTTTGACAAAAAATAAAATTAAGAAAGAAGTAATTAACATGACCAAGGAGTACATATAAATAACGCCTTGTAAAGCTGCTGTTGTGTTACTAACATCAGCTTCATCCCCTAATATAGTTGAGAAAATAAACAAGGCTATAGTAGCTAATACAGCTTCGACTAATCCTCGTCCTCCATCTAAAATTCCAAAAAAACGTCCTTCTTCTTCTTTCTTAGCAATTAATTTAACTAATTTTAAATGAGAGGACCAAAAGGTAAAAACGGCGAAAATTCCCCATATTATAAAGATTACTAACATAATCGGATAACTTGGAATCTGTGCAAACCAAATTCCAGTAAGTCCACAGACTAAAAGGGATAGAAACATCAGATTTTTAGCTGAAAACTTATCTGCAAGCCAACCACTTGGAAAATATCCTAAAACAAATGAAACTCCTAAAATAGAATAAATACTATTTAACTGAGTAGGGCTAATGTTATAAACAGATAGCATGGTCTCCTGGTAATTAATTCTTAAATACAGAAGGGGATAAATAGATCCCGCTGCTAATACGATTAAAAAAAACTGAAAATATCTTTTAAGGTTATTCATTCTCTTGTCTCCTTACAAATTTCCTTTTGACTTTTAGTATGTGCAAAACCAAAAGGACTATTATTAGCAATCATTTCACCTCAATCGTAAACAATAGATCACTAAATTTTCAAATAACTATCCCATTATACTGGAATATTGATGAAATTTGAATTATGAATTTTTTCCTTTTTAGTAATTTAGCCTGGTAACTAAAGACCTCTTCTCTTTATAGAAGTTAATCCTTGCTCCTATAAAGCAATAAAGAGGGCTTATTGAATTTATTAAGTATACCAACAACTATTGAATTACATTTGTTAAGTGCCCAGGTTAAATAATTTTCTAATTTCGACGTAATAGAGCCAACTACTACCCTACCTTTATTGAGTCGTTTACTATTGTACTCTATTAGCCTTATTATGGATAGTTAACTTATTTTACCTGCTTCAATTGCAGATAGTCTCCATTGAAATCGGCATATTAATAATATAGGGCAGAACCTACTTTCCATTAATAACTATATACTCATCTCGTCTCTTTAGTTTGTCAAAAAACCTCTTTTAATCAATATGTTCTTAGAAATCTGTATGGGTAAAAGATTCTGCCAGTATAGTTGTGCATAAAGATTTTTCACACGAACATAATAAACATTGAAATTAAAAATATAGGAGGCAAATAGATGAAGAATAACAAAAACAGGCTAAGAGATCAAGATGTGAGTAATGCTGAATTAAGAAAAATGGAACCAAAGGATAATGAAGATGTAGGTATTAAAAATGGCAAAAAAATTGGCAACCGCGAAAGTAAACTGAAACAATCCTAATCAAAATAAAGGGCCAATAATAAATATGCTTAAGAATAATATCCAATAAAGAAAAGTACTATCGACAGTTCAAGTCGTAACATTGTAAATGAGTTCGCTGTCGACAAATTTTGAAAATATCTTTAAACTTGAAAAGGTTCAATGTTAGTATTACGTCGAGCCTTTTCAAGCTTAAACATTTAATATTTCGGTTTAATCTTTATGTATGTTCTATTTTATTTATCATATCGATTGTGGTTCAAAAAATCCTCTACGGACGAATTTTTATTATTGAGTCTGTTTTCTTTTTTAAAATACGGCTATCATTATCTTTTATAACAATCCCAAATACCACCTCTTCATATAAATTATATCACTAAATTGTGTTGTGTACTAATTTTTTTAGCATTGCATTGTCTAACATTTAAATCATGCTTTCGTAACAAAAATATCTACCTGTAAGCTTTAATAGGGTTTTAGCGACTATTCCGTTATAAACTCTGTCACGCCTAAAGAGGTAGTTTTACTAAGAGTTTACTGCTAACCGCAGTCAATATCATAAACTTAAGGAACTTGACAGTGTTAAGTGACATATCATCATTATCTATTTAACTATTGTCATACTTGTCAGAAAAAAGTGTTCGCTTTAAAAAATAAATTTTCATTATCTCAATTGATGGTATATCTTTTTCACGGTATTTCATGCATCTGATTCATTTCAATTATTTTGAGCATTATCGGATTATAGAGCCATGTCGAATACTAGTATTTCTTGAAATTTCTCTTTAGGAGATACATATTAAAGAACTAAAATAATCACAAGCCAACATTATGCCAACACATCCGATTAATGATCTTTATAAGTTTAAAACCCTCTCAAAACTATTGCCTAGTTTTGAGAGGGTTTTTCATTCAGGAAGTATCCGACTTTTCTCGGATTATAGAGACGCTAATCATTTTTCGATGAAAGTCTCTATATAAGAGTAAGGTAACACTTCTTTACCATTTTAAAATCAAGATAAAATTTTTTAGACTATATTCCTCAGTTTAACATTTTATTTTTGTATCTTAATTAATTCACGATTTAAACGGTTAAGCATGCGCGGATTAAACATAGAATCATCTCCAGCCATGGAAGCCACTACATCAACTTTCATTCCTTCGATCATCCCATACATAGACTCCTGAGAAATGTCTCCGCCCATGTTTTTAATAATAATAGCCTTTGTTATTTCATTGTTCATTAACTCTCCTAGAGTGTCACGTGTCGAATACACCCCCTCTGGAATTTCAACTGCTTCTAACGGTTCATCATCAAACTCCGGCTGTTCAAACCAGTTGGTTACATGCTCTTTTGAATCCTTCACTGGTGCCTCATAGCTACGATTAGGTTCTATCACTTTTTCAAACCACCCATGATCCCTGTATTCTATATTTCCTTTAGTAGCAACAACCTGAACACGGTTTGTTCCAGCTACTAACGGCACCTTATTAAACACAATCTTTCTGTTAATAACATCTTGCGTTGCAAATTCCTCCTCGTTAATAAATAAGGTTGCTTTCTCACAATTAGTATAAACTTTCACTTGTATTTGATCTTGAGATCGGTCAACATAGCGTTTCCCAGCAATATGAACAAAGGGCTCCTTTGACCAATGAGCTTTATACATATAGAATGCATCTTTTTTAACTTGACGGTCATAGGTCACTAGACCCTTGTTATTTCGCCCTTTCACGCCTCCTTCATCACGGATATTAGCTCCAAAGTCAAACATATTCCATACATAGGTTGCCCATAAGAACGGACGCTTGGCAAAAATATTCCACGCTATTTCATGATAAAGAGCATGGTATTCTTCTGTATAATCCTTAATCTTCGGAGTATCACTGTGATATTCAATAATACCTTCTGCACCGTACTCAGAAATACAAAGACTCGTATTAGGATTGGTTTCATGATATTCATCTATCCACCCTGCAAAGTCTTCGGTCTTACCAAAATACCAACCGAAATATTGATTAGCGCCTATAACGTCAGTCATGTAGTTATACTCGTCTTCTTTATCAACCGTACAGACATTTGCCATGGTTGTTAAACGAGTTGGATCTTCCTCCTTTGCTAATTGATTTAATTCTTTAACAACTTGACGCACTTCTGTTTCGTTATTACTATCAATTTGAATCTCATTCTGAATACCCCAGAACAAAATAGATGGATGATTATAGTTCTGACGAATTAATTCTATTAATTGGGATTTTGCATTTTCACCTGTTAAATCATCATATGACATACGAGTAATAAATGGGATTTCAGCCCAAACCACCATTCCTTCACGGTCACATAAATCATAGAAATATTGATCGTGTTGGTAATGAGCTAAGCGAATAGAGTTAGCCCCGATTTCTTTAATAAGAGCCATGTCTTCATTATGCTCCTTATGAGTAATGGCCCATCCCATATCTTTTCGATCTTGATGGCGTGAAACACCATTTAAGCGTATGTTTTTACCATTCAAATAGAGTCCTTTTTGAGGATTGACAACAAAAAATCTAACTCCGAATGGAACGACCATTTGATCTAGGGTATCATTGTGCCGCTGTAAAGAAACTCTTGCTTCGTAAAGGTGAGCCTCATCCCCTCCGCCCCATAATTGGGGGTCTGTAATAATCATTGGAACTGTGACTATTTTCGTCTCACCAGCTTCCAGTTGAACTTCCAAAGCACGATAAGTAACATAGTTTCCAGCTTGATCAAAGAGATCAATCCAGAGTCTTACTTTTTTAGTTTCTGAATATCGGTTAGTCACTCGTGTTTTTATGTTAAGCTGAGCTCGTTCTTCAGTGACGCTTTCTTGAACGATATAAACCCCTTGCGAACCATAATCCAGTAAGTCAATATGTAATGGATCAACAACTAGAAGATTAACGTCGCGATATATACCACCAAAAAATGTGAAATCAGCACGTAATGGATAAATATCTTCAAGAGCAGAATTATCGACTTTGACTTCTAATACATTATCTACGCCGAATTTAAAATACTCACTAAGATCGAATCGAAAGATTGAGTACCCTCCTCGATGTTGTCCTAGATGGTTCCCATTAAGGAAGACATCTGTTACACTGTTCGCTCCCTGAAATTCAATGAAGACACATTTTCCCTGCTCTTCTTTCGGTAAAGTGACGGTTTTTTTGTACCAAAAAGCTTCACGCTGGAAGGCATCCCCATTAGCCCCGTCTACAGCATTCCAAGTGTGGGGTAATGAGACGTTAATCCATTCTTTCGGACTTTGTTCATTTTGTTTTGAAAATTCCCAATTTTTATTTATATTTATTTTTTTTCTCATAATTTCCTCCTTTGGAGCTTTCACCTATTTCTTTTAAAATCGTTCCCTTATCGGGCTTATCTAACTTTTATTTTTATCATTCCCATTACCTTTAGATACCCAGGCCTATGGTAAAGTCCTGGCTTCTATAGTGGATTTCCTAACAGTAGCAACTATAGCCATCTACTGAAACAATGGGAATTTAGAATAATAGAAGATAAAATCAAATTTGAAATTACAATCACCTAACTAAATCATCAGCAAATTTATTACCTTGTCCTTAATTCTATCGGACCTAGTAAACCTGATGGTTCTTGAACCATAAATTGTGATAAGTAATCTTGGTGCTGCTTACCTAGATTATTGGTTACTTCTATTATTAAATGATTCAGGCCTTCAACTAAAGCGCCTTCTACACTAAAATTGTATGGTGGTGTGATTCTCTCACCTAGATTTTCTCCGTTTAGAGTTACCTCTGCAATTTCATAAACTCTACCTAAATCAAGTCTCGCTTTTTCTGGTTTATTTTCAAGTTCAAAATTAATTTCGTATCGAATCGTACCCGAGAACTGTTTGAATCCATCTACTCTAGAAAGATCTTTTAATTCATTCATCATCACTGAATCAGAAAACTTCGGGTATTCTAATGCACCTGCACGAGAAACACGCCACTCTCCTTCGATCACTTTTCGATTTAAAAAGATTGGGTCTGCTAATACTTCCTCTGAGCTTTCTAAAATAATCGTTGACTCATAAGCTTCTAATTCTAAATTGATAACTGTTTTTCCATTTACTATTTTTTGTGAAATATATTCTAATTTATTTGAGAATCCATTATATTTCACCACTCTTACATCATTGGCTAAGGTCATTTCTGTTGTTATTTTCTTATATGGATCTTCATTAAAGAACATATAAACATTTCCATCTGTCTGCTCATATTGATAATATCTTAAATATGGCTGTTGATCAGATGTTTTAACTTTGTACATTCCTTTTTCTTGAAGAACATTGACTATTTGACTCAAAACAACAACTTCAGTTCCTTTCAATAACTGCTCATTTAATTTATTCTCTTTTTCATTAGCAAGAGGCTGTCCTTCAATAAAGATAACTGATACCCCTGCTTTAGATAACTCATTTACTTTTTCTAATAATGCTTGTGGCAACCTTTCCGCATATGGAATAATTAACGCTTCAAATGCACTATCATTTAAAATGAATGCTTGCCCTTCTATTTTTGCATCCACAACAAGTTCACTTGGTACGACTGTAAAGTCAATTTGATTTTGCATTAACTGGCGCGCTGGTTTCTGAAACAACATATAATCTCCAAGCCACTCAGCCTCTGCATGGTATAACACACCTATGTTAGATGCACTTTTTCCACCATTTAATAAATGACTTACACGATTTAAGTAATTAAATAACACATTCATATAACGATATTGTGGATTATGTCCATGTCCATAAAAATGGGGTGGGCAGTCATAATCGGGATACTGTTTTGCTGAAAAAGCATGAGGGATAAAATGAGTCATTCCTCTAACTAGCATGTGGTCTGTCAACCACTTCATTAATTTGATCCCCTCTGACCAACCATAAGCTCCATAAATCTCACATACAGTTCTATTCTTCTTTCTAGGATCTAATTGACCAGCAGACGTCCCCAACTTCGCAAGTCCATAATGATAAAATTCACCATCATACTCCTCAGCGTTCAGTCCACGACTATTGGCAATACACTTAAAATCATGTTTGTCCATCCCAGGTAAAATTTGGTTTAAAACAACATCAATACCTGACATATCTTGTCCACCTAAGGCTCTAAAGAAATGTCCTGCTCCTTGACCTAATCTTGCATGAGCATTATTGTCTTCAATTACATGACCAATATACTCTACACCGCGCTCACGACACCAAGTTCCTAAGGTATTAGAAAAAGATTGTCCATACATTTCACTTACAACATCCATGTATTTATAACGAATCGGGAATTCTTCACCATTTGCCTCAATTGGAGCAAGTAGTGGTAACCTTAAAACCTCTTCCTCACTAAACTCATCCAATAATCCCTCTTTCCAAGGAAGTACCATTTCAAAACGTCCGATGGAAGCTTTATTTAGTTCCGAATTTCCAAAACGCGGTTCATCTGAGAAGAACCCAGCAAATGTTTTTCCAAAATCGTCTTTATAACGCTCAAAATGAGGTTGGTACACTTCATCTATCAGGACTCGAACTGCTCTTGAATCAAGTGGATTTAAGTACTCTTCTGTACTTTTTTCTCCACCATTTCTTGTTTCTGCTAATACAAAAATTCTCCATTCTCCTTCGGGAATATCCCAATAAAGGACACCATCTTCGGCTATTAAGTGAGTCACATCCTGGAACGTATTGGGATCAACCGTATTAGTTCCTGTTTTTTGTCCAGCAATAACTTTTATCAGTTTATCTTGCTTGACTTGATACCCCTCTATTAAGATACTTCCCCACTTCACTAAAAAAGAAGCATCTTTAAGAGGACCTATAAAGTCTAATTGATAAATCTTCAGATATTTCTTCAAATATTCAGGATAATCTGAAGCAATTTTCCCATTTGCGTATCCAGTTGGAAAGCGAGCATCATCAAAAACCCAAACTTTCATGTCTCGCTTTCTAGCTTCATCCATGACAATGTCCATATCTTGCCACCATTTCTCTCCCATAAAATCAGGATGAGGACGAGATTCAACGCAAACGGCTTGAATTCCAGCCTCTTGAATTTTCTGCATATACTCTCTTAAAACCGCTTCTTCTTCCCCATGTAACCAAAAAAACGGCAGTATATAATTATCTTGTTTTCCTTCGAATACGTCTATTAATCTTTTCATTTCACTCGCATAGAATCTAGCTCTATGCTCCCTCCTTATCTACTTTAAAATTTCCAATTTCATTTAAATCAACTTATCCTCTAGTATCTATTATAATTGGAACTAACATTTTCTATTTCCATCTGTATTATTAATCCATTAAACATGTTTCTTCATAAACTCAGCACTTAATTCAAGGGATTTAATGGGGGATTTATCTATCCAATTCTTATGACTCTCCAGAATGATAGCTTCTACGCCATTCTTCTTTGCCATTTCTACAAATGCAGTTAAATTCATATTTCCATGTCCTAATTCCATACTGTCAGATTTTAAGATTGATCCTGTCGTTCCTGTAACACGCGATCCCCTGTCATTAATGTGATAGAGCTTCATCCTTTTCCCTAAAGTGGTCATCAGTTCTAACACATCGCAACCCGACTCAGCAGCCCAATAAGAATCAAATTCAAAGTTCACAAATTGTGGATTCGTCCTTTCTATCAAAAGTTCATAAGCTGTTTCCCCTGATTCAACCCTTCGGAACTCAACATTATGATTGTGATAAAGGAAGTTGATTCCCCCTTCCTTCATCAATTTTCCAGCTCGATTAAGTTTATCTACTAGTTCTAGCACTGCTTTTTTATTGGAGTAATCAAACCGGTGCATTCCCGTAACTACAACAAATTCCGTTCCATAACTTTTCGCTTCTGCAATAATAGACTGTGGATCTCTAAGTATACTCCCTAAATCCTCATGAAGACCCACAACTTTTAACCCTGATTCGGCGATCAATGGCTTCCAATTCAATTGTCCGCTGCGACCAACGGGCATCCCTGCCAACCTGGTTAAGATGCGTACAATCATAGGCATTTTCCTAATCATAAAGCCACAAATCTCAATCCCATCATAACCTGAATCCTTTATAGCTTGTAATGTTTGGCGTGCCATCTGCTCGTTTTTTATAACTGTGCGAAGTTGAAACTGCTGAACTGCTTTAACCGTCAAGACTTCTCTCCTACCTTTCTACTTACTTGAATAAGAGCCTAATACTTTTAAGCTTTCTTTTGGATAACGAGTTTGTGTTGTTCTATCTACTGCTATTAACCCAAATTTTGGTTCATATCCTTTTTGCCATTCAAAGTTATCTAATAAAGACCAATGCAAATACCCCCTCACATCAATTCCCTCTGCCATACATTGTTGAATACCTTCTATGGCTTTTTCAATAAACTCCACTCGATCTTTATCATTAGTTGATGCAACCCCATTTTCCGTTACCAGAATTGGTTTCTTCCAATGATTAGCTACTGATCGAATAACACCTTCTAAGGCTTCCGGATAATATTCATTCCCCATATCCGTCATCCTTGTTCCTTCTGACGGGTCAATAATGCCTTCTGGGCCATAAATTTTACGTGTATAGTTTTGTAACCCGAAGAAATCATCTTCTTGAATACTTGGTAGGTATTGTAGGAAGTCTTCCTCTTCTAATTTTTTCACATAACTTTCTCCACCTGGTATAGTTTGGTAATCATACAAAGACAATGTAATCCCAACTTGAATCTCTGGTTTTAACTCTTTGATTATCCTACGTGCTTTTTCATGACAAGTCATGATGATTTTATTCCCCTTATCCGTACGTGAAGCTAAAAACACTTGTACGTCTCTTGGGTCAATCCCAAACGCCTCACCACAAGCCATAAAATACTGTGCCATACTAGATTGACTCTGAATATTCAATCCAGTCTGAACTTCACTCTTCTTCAAGTCCACTTTTTGTGCCATTTCGGCTTGTCTCTTGTATTTTTCCATGATTCTTGTAATCTGAATTCCCATATTCGCCTCGTTAATGGTACAGATATATGGAATCAAATCTCCTAATTCTGAAACAACATAGCGAGTATACTCCTCAAAATGTCCAATTGTACTCTCTTGCTCCCAGCCACCTGCAGAAATCAACCAAATAGGTGAAGAGAAGTGATGTAAAGTAACGACTGGTGTTATTCCATGTTCGTGACAACACTTTAAAACATCTCGATAGTGCTCAATTTCCTTTTTATCAAAATTTCCTTTTGATGGCTCAATTCTCGCCCACTCAATGGAGAATCTATATGCATTCAATCCGGCTTCAGCCATTAACTTAATATCTTCTTCATAACGATTATAATGATCTACTGCATCTAAAGAAGGATCTTTGTAAACTGTCCCCGGAAGCTGTTCCATTACCCAAAAATCACTATTTGTATTATTCCCCTCAACTTGATGTGCCGCAGTCGACGCACCAATCAAAAAATTTTCATTGAATTTTTTTGTCTCCATCATTTCTATTTATCCTCCTTAAAATTTATAACTTAATCAACTAAAATTTCTGGATGTTTTCATGTCGTAACATTTTTCATACCTGCAGACATCTTCTTTATTTCCTATAACTGTTGCAATCCGTATGACAGAAAACAGCTTCACCATCGAAAGATTTTGATAATTTCACTAATTACTATCCTCTTTCCGTATCCATATCGGCATACACTACTTTCTTGTCGTTTTCAGCATACCAATGGACAATTTCTTCACCAGTTCCATTATTTGAACCTGTTACCCATTACGACTACCTCTCAAACTACTAAAGTCTAACACTTTTCTCCTCCTCACAAATTTTCCTCATCAAGGCCTATAAACCCATTTCTAGGCTTTCGAATCTTGTATACAAGTTTTATAGTTATATTGTATACGTTTTCCTTTATAAAATCAACACAGTCCTTGTAAAAAAGATAATTAAAAACCTTTTTAATTTTTTTAACACCAACTAATCTTGTATACATCATGTCAAAAACAATTAGGAGAAGTCACTTATTTTACCACCTTTCAAAATTTATAAAAACTAATTCTCCTTTCTAACACAGTATTTATAAAGCTCATGGGGGTTAGGGGGGAGGACCACGAGCTTTATAATTTATTCATTAATTATTTCACCAGACACTTTTAGCAAAAATCAATCCCATCAATTCTTAGGGCTCTAAAACAACTATCTTTCCTTCTGTTATTCCAGATTCATTGAATGCATCAACTCTTACATAATATTTTTGGCCTTTCACCAAAGCACCAACACGCTTCTTTTTATGAAATATCATGTAATTATGATACAATTTCTCAGGCTCATGTCCCCATAAAATGTTGTAACCCACCCCATCGCCATTTTCAATGATCACATCCATATCAACACCATTAATTCTTTTTACATTAAATTCTGGTATTGATGGCTTTTCACTATGGCCGATACCAAATACACGCAATCCTGAAATACATGGTTGCTGACAATAGGGAACCTCCAATATAATAAGCTTCAAGAAACGCACTTTTACACCGTCTTCTTTTACCACTAGATCATGAGGCAAGTTCATCTCTACCTCTGATTTATCTTCTACCATAAAATACTCTTTTCCATCTAAGGAACCTTCCAAAATCCAACGGGTTACATGACTGGCCTCATCGATATACCTTGCCTGAGTCGTTCCACGAATTTCTCCCGGGACAGGAATTTCTATTTTGTCATCTGCAAAATTAACTTGGATAGCTCGGACATCATAATCTTTCCCAAGATCCACCTGTAACCATTCTCCTGGTTTAGCCGAAGCAGCTCGCCACCAAGTTTGAACATTTTCATCTACCGCTTTTTCCGCCCCCTTCCCTTCTTCATGAGACGATGCAGTCACATCTTTTTGATAACTTAATAGATACCATTCTGGATTCCTCCAAGGGTCCATCTTTGCTTGATCTACACTTAAAGGCCAATCACCATATCTTTGATTACAGAATAATTCTCCATCCTCATCAAAACCTGCAGGCCAAAGCCCTACTCTACGCTCAAACTGATGATTCACACTAATACGCGCTGTGGAAGCATGCCATAAATTCTCGTATCGATCCTCAATCGTAGATCCATGTCCCGCTCCAGGTAAAAAACCTCCTGGTTTATACGAATAAGGATTATTCTTCGCCAAAGTAAAAGGCCCTAATGGATTATCTGATACATAAACTCCATCTGCATAAACATTATACTGAGTCCCATTACACCCATATTGCAAGTAATATTTTCCTTGATATTTATTCATCCACGGACCTTCAATATATGGTGCTTGACTCAAAAACCCTTTTATCATCGGAACATTCTGCGGTGACAAACTATCTTCTGGAATCCCTCTTTCCTTCAAGAATGCCTGATAACGCACCTCCAACTCTTCGCCAAAAACAGGTGATATCCTATTATCTTCACCAATTCGCTCATACCCTTTTACTTCAACATCCCAGAAAAACAACTCTTTATTTTCATGAAGTGGTTTCAAAGTTACAGGATCTAATTCCACACCCAAAAGCGGTGTCGTATTTGTACATCCCCAATAGAAATAAACCCTCCCATCATCATCCATAAACATATGCGGATCCCAGAAATCAAATGTTCCTGCTATTTCCTCATAAGGGCCGTTCAAAACATCCTTTGTGCGGTAATAATTACAAACTTCCCCTCGCTTAGAAGCACAAAAATAAACAAAATCTCCCATAACACGTACATCTGGTGCATAGTCATAAAGAGGCAAATTATTCGGTAACCTATGATTTTCCCATTGCACCATATCTTCCGACATCCATACCCCTAATGTCATAGAAGCGAAAATATAATATTTCCCTTTAAATAAGATCATTGAAGGATCAGCCGCTTCTCTCGCTACCTCCAAAACTCCATTACTCATTGCACTTATATTAAATTGATAACGATAATCTACATTTACCGGATTACAAAAATATTGTTTCATTACTACATCACCCCACACTATACTATTTTTTCTCTTAATAAAATCAAGATCGCTTTATAAACACAAGAAATTCCTAAATATAACTCTTATTTTAAGACCAATTGTTCTCGCTTACCTACACTTGCACTTGATTCATCGCTTGAATGGTTACTTTTTTCTAGCTCTTCATCCCGAGCCTTTAACGCTCTTTGAATTTCTTTCATTTTTTCCTTATCTAACATGTAAAACTTCATACAAACTAGTGATAAAACCCAAGTTAAAATAAGCACCCCATACCCTAAGAACATAGCAAGCAAAAAGATACTTTCACTATAGGGTGTATTGATATCCGGAAGCGCCTCTGTAAACCCAATAGCCGCCACCGCTAGACCTACAATAGTCTGGCAAAAAGAACCCACTCCCTTATCAATAATTGAGTAGATAGAAGTAACAGTCCCTGGCGCAAATCGTTCCGATCTATACCTCTCATAATCCACAACGTCAGGAATCATTGGACTCACACATAAATTACCTAAAACACGCAATCCAGTAAACATAGTTTGGAACACCAAAAAGGCAACTGTCATCAAGCCAATATTATTTAATCTAATTTGAGTCGGATCTCCAAGTAGTAAAATCAAAGGAATTATAATAGCCACACCAATAGATATCCAAGTATTTATAACGTACATTTTTTTCGCGCCTAGTTTACCGAGAAAACGAACTCCAAAGAAGACAAATATCAAGTTTGTAACCACTCCAATACCTGCTAATGTCCCAGATAAACCAAAATCTCCAATAATGATTCCAAATATCATAACTGCAATAACCGAGTTGTTTGCAATTTGTTGAGCAAGTCTATCCGATACCGCAGCAATAATAAACATTTGAAACGGGCGATTCCCTTTTAAAGTCGATACCATATCTTTAACAGTAGGCTTATGTTTCCTCTCGCTCAAACTACCGAAATTTTCAACATGATCTATTGGCGCAATAGCTAAAACTGAGACTGTTATCATAATTAAGGAAATAATTGCAAAAACAAAAAACATCTCATGAAATATTGCAATATTATTAAACCCTCCATACCTCACAGCTGCATTAGCTATATACATTGAAAAACCCGCTCCTACAATGGTATTGTAAAGCATACTAATTCCACCTATCACCGGTCGTTGCTTAGGATCGTTTGTTAATATAGGTTGAGCTGCGGTATTGCCCATCATCAAAGTTGAGTAACCAAGCATATAGATAGCATAAATGATGATAAAATAAATTAATCGAAAACTTTCTGGAACGTAATGAACGGTAAAGAAAATGAGAAAGGCAAATACAACAGTTATTAAGTATCCACCAATCAAAAAGGGTCGAATTTTACCAAATCTTCCTTCAGTCCTATCAATCAATAAACCTATCAGAGGATCCGTCAGACCATCGAAAATCCTAGTCCCTGTCATAGCCAACGAAACAATAACAACCCCAAGACCAGCAATTCCCGTTACGTAAAAAGATAAAACCGTCATCATCATCATAAAGATTATCTGTGCGGACGACCCAAGAGGAAAGCCTATAATTTGCCACATTTTAGCGGTTCTATATTCCGGTTCATTTACCTCTAAATCTTTTTTTTTGTTCACTTCCATCACGTCACACTCCTAATTTTTTATATTTTGTTAATATTCGTTACTTTAATTAAAAACATATTAAGATAACAATTTTACATCTGTTGATTCTACCCTCGACAAATCCATCCAATGAGCATATAAGTCTTCTTTTTCTCTCACCACATTCCTTCTTTAATAACAGTTTGCGCTTTCATTCCATCCTCAACATCTACTTGGCCACCCTCTGCATTAGCAACATATATTCTAAAAACTACTTCGCAAATTGTGCTGTAGCCCATATCAATTCCTCTTATCAACAGCCATTGTTTTGGGCTATTCGTCATAATTAGATATCCAATACCTGGATTTTTGCTTTATTCGCACTCTTATTTTTACTGGATTATTTCATATTTGAAGTAATCGAAATGAGCAGGTGTTGTTGAGTATTTACCATTTCCAGTTGCATACAGCCCAAAGTAAACACCGGTGAAACCTCCAGCAACTTGAGTGGAAAGCAATGATGTCTCACATGTTCCCATGATGATTGTTTCACCATCCGGATTAATGAAAACAAACTGATAATCTAGTTCAGTGGCTTTCACTTCAAAAATCACATTGGAATCATAATATTCTTGCTCAAATTGAAGACAAACCATACTCCCAACACGACGACGTAGGATAATTTTAGAATTCTTTTTAATGATTTCGTAGTGGAATTTTTCGTTCATGAACACAGTTAACCCAGCTTCTTCCCCATTTTGTTTAGGTGAAAATTCCAACAACGTCGATATTTTACAATTGAAATGTTGCTGTCTCCGTGCTACTAAGGTTGGAGATTGGTTGTCATTTAATGTAATATCTTGCCCGTATAATGTCAACCAACCTGGTTTTTCACTTAATGACCAAAAGTCACTTTTCAGATGACGGAAAAAGTTCCACTCGAAGGATAATTTGTTACAATCAAAGTCTTCCGTTTCTTTCCACGTTAGGGGCTGAGGAGGTAATAGATTAGTTAAATTATTTTCAATATCTACTTTTCCATTTTCGCCAATCATCGGCCACCCATCTTCTGTCCACTTAACAGCCGCGAGATGTGTTTCACGACCTAGATGATGACACTTTGTGTTTTTAACTGGGCGAATGCCTAGAAACATACCCCACCAGTTCCCATCCGATGTTTGAACTAAATCAGCATGGCCAGTGGCCTGGATCGCCTTATCGGTACTTCTATTGGATAAAATTGGATTATTAGGATGACTCTCAAAGGGACCGTATGGATTTTTACTTCGAGCGATTGTTTCCATATGTCCAAACTCTGTTCCACCTTCTGCAATCATCAAATAATACCACTCATTTATTTTGTAGAGATGCGGGCCTTCTGGAGATTTACCACCAGTCCCTTCCCAAATGAATTTTATTTCGCTTAACATTTCCCCTGTTTCAATATCCAATTCTGCTTGATAAATCCCGTCTGGTCCCATTCCAGGATAACCTGCGATTGTTAAATAAACCTTTCCATTTTCATCAAAAAGCAAGGATGGATCATACCCCACACAGTTACGAATGACCACTGGATCAGACCACGGTCCTTCTGGTGAATCCGCCCACACATAAAACGTCTCCATTGTCGTGACATTGTTAGCTATCACATAAAAACGCCCTTTATGATAACGGATTGTCGGCGCATAAATTCCTTGTGACGTCGTAAAAGAATGTTTACGCTTAAGTTGCAATTGCGTATCACGCGTCAAGACATGACCTATCTGCTTCCAATCCACTAGATTCTTACTATGAAATAGAGGGATCCCTGGGAAGTACTCAAACGAACTATTAACTAAATAGTAATCTTCTCCTACTGCGCACACACTTGGATCTGGATGAAATCCACTAATAACTGGATTTTTATATTTCATTACTACCGCCTCCTTGTAAATTATTAGATAAGTATTAATTAAGTAATAACTACTACCCCGAACACTTGTATACAAGAGCACTAGTGTTCTAAAACCTTATACCCGTATTATAACCGCTTCCAATTAAATAAT
>Ga0153974_1000081_pt1 | contig 22738 bp, 19 predicted proteins | sample TSGA058MetaG_FD_104741 | JGI IMG/M metagenome (GOLD analysis project Ga0153974, IMG submission 104741) | Attine ant fungus gardens microbial communities from Georgia, USA - TSGA058 MetaG | ecosystem: Host-associated > Fungi > Mycelium > Unclassified | place: USA: Georgia, Yuchi Wildlife... | reverse complement strand
TTCAGCCCCAGTCGTCGTCACCCTCCCGCACTCGATACTCCCGTATCGCTTAGCTACAGGCAACAAGCACCGGAACCGAAAATCCTCACAAATTCGGTATCATTTCTAAAGGTCATTAGTATTAACATAGTCTGGACGATTTAGAAGCCCAGCTGATTTTAAAGAATTTTCAGACACATCCTAGATTGTCGAAGTTATGAACTTATAGTATAATAGCTTAAGGAATACATGGATTATTTAAGGAGGCTAAAGTAATGGCTAAAGTGTTTCAATCAATGGATGGCTGTCAAGCTGCAGCCCATGTATCGTATGCTTTTACAGAAGTAGCAGGTATTTATCCCATCACGCCTTCAACACCAATGGCAGAATATACAGATTTATGGGCATCACAAGGAAAGAAAAATTTATTTGGAGTACCTGTTAAATTAGTAGAAATGCAATCGGAAGCAGGAGCAGCAGGGACCGTTCATGGTTCTTTGCAAGCAGGTGCCTTGACAACAACTTACACAGCATCCCAAGGATTATTATTAAAAATACCAAATATGTATAAAATCGCTGGAGAACTATTACCAGGAGTTATTCATGTTTCAGCTCGCTCAATTGCGACCCAAGCTTTATCAATTTTCGGAGATCATCAAGATATTTATGCAGTTCGTCAAACTGGATTTGCCATGATAGCTACAGGCTCCGTTCAAGAAGTCATGGATTTAGGTGGTGTAGCTCACTTAGCTGCTGTTAAAGCAAGTATCCCATTTTTACATTTTTTCGATGGATTTCGAACGTCTCATGAAATGCAAAAAATTGAGGTCATGGATTATGAACACTTTAATCAATTATTAGATTATGATAAAGTTCGAGATTTTCGCGCTCGCGCGTTAAATCCTCACCATCCTGTCACAAAAGGATCGGCTCAAAACGATGATGTTTATTTTCAAAATCGTGAATCTCAAAATAAATTCTATGACGCTGTACCTCAAATTGTTGCCGATTATATGGAGCAAATTTCTCAAATTACAGGTCGCCAGTATGCACCCTTTGTGTATTATGGAGCAGAGGATGCAACCGACATTATCGTGGCTATGGGTTCTATTACAGAAACCATTCGTGAAACGGTGGACTATTTAAATAATGAAGGGCGCAAAGTAGGGGTGATTACGGTCCACCTTTATCGACCATTTAGTTCGGACTACTTCTTTAAGGTTCTCCCAAGTACGGTAGAACGAATTGCTGTTTTAGATCGCACTAAAGAATCAGGTTCAGCTAGCGAACCACTATGTCTAGATATTCGCTCAATTTTTTATGGACGTGAGCAAGCACCGATCATTATTGGTGGACGTTATGGATTATCATCAAAAGATACAACGCCAACTCATATTGCCGCTGTTTATGATAATCTTGCATCAGAGTTAAAAGATGATTTCACCATTGGAATTGAAGATGATGTGACCTTTAAATCCTTACCTATTAAACGTGAAATCATGGTATTAACTGATGACGTAACAGAAGCCCTATTCTTCGGTTTAGGATCTGATGGAACCATTGGAGCTAACAAAAATACTATTCAAATTATTGGTGAAAATACGGATCATTACGCCCAAGCATATTTTGCATACGATTCTAAAAAGTCTGGTGGATTAACGCGTTCTCACTTACGTTTTGGAAAAAATGTGATTCGTGCACCTTATTTAGTTTCAACTCCTAACTTTGTTTCGTGTTCCATGGATTCTTACCTAGGTAAATACGATATGATTAGTGGTTTACGTCAAGGTGGAACCTTTTTATTAAATACCATTCATAGCAAAGATGAAATTGTTAAACGCATTCCAAATATCGTAAAAAAACAATTAGCAAAAAAACAAGCTAAATTTTATATTATTGATGCAGTAAACCTTGCGAAAGATATTGGTTTAGGCCGTCGTACCAACACCATTATGCAGTCAGCATTCTTTAAACTAAACGAGCAAATCATTCCTTATGAACAAGCTCAACAATTAATGAAGCAATACGTTGCTAAATTATATTCACGTAAAGGTGAAGGTATTATCGCAATGAACCACTCTGCTATTGAGCAAGGAGCCAATGGCTTAACAGAAGTTCCAGTAGACCCAGCGTGGGTGAATCTCAAAGATGAGGAAGGTCACCTAAAGACAGGTCGTCCAGACTTTGTTCAAGACATTGCTGATCGTATCATGCATAATGAAGGAAATTCTTTACCTGTATCTGCCTTTGTGGGACGCGAAGATGGAACCATGCCAAATGGGACAGCGGCTTACGAGAAACGAGGAATTGCTGATGTGGTTCCAAAGTGGATCGAAGAAAACTGTATTCAATGTAATCAATGTGCATACGTTTGTCCTCATGCAGTTGTGCGTCCATTTTTACTGACAGAAGCAGAAAAAGACGAAGCACCAGATGGAACTCGAACGTTAAAACCACTTGGACGTGGACTGGATGGATTATCATATCGCATTCAAGTTTCTACTTTAGACTGTACAGGCTGTGAAGTCTGCGTTAATATTTGTCCAGGTAAAAAAGGTAACAAAGCCTTAGAAATGGTGCCAGTTGGTGATGAAATCGCAGCTGGAGAAGTAGAAAGATCAGAATATTTCCTAAATAAAGTGACGTATAAAGATGACTTACTTCCAAAAACAACCGTTAAAGGTTCTCAATTTGCGCAGCCATTATTTGAATTCTCAGGAGCCTGTGCCGGATGTGGTGAAACACCTTACATCACTTTATTAACCCGTTTATTTGGATCACGAATGATGATTGCCAACGCAACTGGATGTTCTTCTATCTATGGTGGATCATTCCCAGCCACACCTTACACGACAAACAAAGATGGAGAAGGACCTGCATGGGCAAACTCCTTATTTGAAGACAATGCAGAGTTCGGATTCGGGATGCATCTAGGAGCAGAAACTCTACGTCACCGAATTGAAACTAAAATGGAAGAAATCATCTCAGACGTGGATCCTCAAACAGCAGACCTATTTAATCAATGGATTACTAATCGTAACGACAGAGATAAGACAACAAAATTGCGCCCACAACTAGAAACAGCATTAACGCAAATCGCAAATCCACAGGCTCAAGAAATCTTAGAACTTAAAGATTACTTCGTGAAACAGTCTAACTGGATTATCGGTGGAGATGGATGGGCTTACGATATTGGATATGGTGGACTAGACCACGTAGTTGCTAATAACGAAGATATTAACATTTTAATTATCGACACAGAAGTTTACTCAAATACAGGTGGTCAATCTTCGAAATCATCACGTACCGCTTCTATCGCAAAATTCACAGCCTCGGGTAAACCAGGTAAGAAAAAAGACTTAGCCTCAATGGTTATGACATATGGTCACGTTTATGTAGCCCAGGTTTCCCATGGAGCCAACCAAGCCCAAGTCATTAAAGCAATGCTAGAAGCTGAAAAACACCAAGGTCCTTCAATCGTCATCGCTTACTCGCCATGTATTTCACACGGAATCAAAGGTGGACTAGCTAACACTATGAACCAAGCAAAAATGGCAACAGAATGCGGATACTGGCCAACATTCAGATACGATCCCAAACTACTAGAAGTTGGTAAAAACCCATTACAACTAGACTCTAAAACACCAAATTGGGATAAATATCACGACTTCCTCATGAGCGAAGCTCGTTACGCCCAAGTTACAAAAATCAACCCAGACGACGCTGAAAGGTTACTAGAAGCTAACCGCTTAGAAGCCCAAAGACGCTACCGTCATTTACAACGTCTTGCCGCGTTAGATTACTCAAACGAGATTGAATCAAGCAATCCAGTTGTATAATAACTTTCTTCAGACTCACTATCAATAGAAAAAAATGATTCAAGAAGATTTGAAACATAAAAAATAGATACGATTTAATTCAAAAAAGACGATTAGCATCTCTAAGCTAGTCGTCTTTTCATTATGATTTGAAATTTACTAGTTATAGAGGTTTGGAATTCGACAAAAAAAAGGGCGGCACGCTGACAAGAAGTGCTAAAAATAAGGTACGCTTTGTGTTAGCATAAAACAGATGAGATATGAGACATTTAACATATTTCGATGGGACTATAGAATTGGGGGAATTAAACATATGAAAACATTAGCAATGATTCTGGCAGGTGGAAGAGGTTCAAGATTAGATATTTTATCGATTAATCGGGCAAAGCCCAGTGTTCCATTTGCTGGGAAATTTAGAATTATTGACTTTGTTTTAAGTAACTGTTCAAATTCAGGAATTTATGATATTGGGATTTTAACTCAATATTTACCACTTTCTTTAAATGAGCATATTGGAATTGGTCAAGCTTGGGATTTTAACCGAAAAAATTCAGGAGTAACTTTATTACAGCCTTGCGAAGGACTTTCCCATGATCAATGGTATACAGGAACAGCAGATGCCATCTTGCAAAATATTAATTACATCCGCCGTAAAAATCCAGAATATGTTTTATTGTTATCAGGAGATCATATTTATAAAATGGACTATCGGCCACTTATTGAGCAACATGAAAAAACAAAAGCAGACGTAACAGTGTGTGCTCAAGAAGTAGAATGGAGCGAAGCATCTCGTTTTGGAATTTTAAATGATGATGAAACAGGTCGTATTTGTGAATTTGCGGAAAAACCAGCAGAACCTAAAAGTAACTTAGCATCCATGGGGATTTATGTTTTCAATACAGATGTTTTAATCGATACGTTACAAAAATTAAAGAAAACGGGTCTAGATTTTGGTCACGATGTGATTCCTTATTTAATTGAAAATGTCCAAGTCTATTCTTATCGCTTTAATGATTATTGGAAAGATGTTGGAACTTATGAATCATATCTAGAAGCTAACATCGAATTAACGGAAACATACGATAATATTCAATTAGATATGTATGATCGCAATTGGGTTATCCATACGAAAAGTGAAGAACAACCCAATGCAAAATTTGGTTCTAAAGCTCAAGTTCATCAAAGTTTAGTTTCTAACGGTTCTATAATTGCAGGCTCTATCTCTAAATGTGTCATTAGCCCAGGCGTTCATATTCACCCTAAGGCCATTGTTCGTAATAGTGTTATTATGAATGATACAATTATTGAAGAAGATTGCATTATAGATAGTGCCATTATTGACAAAAATGTAGTCGTGAAAAAAGGAAGCATCATTGGTCGAGGAGAAGTGACTTGCCCGAATAAAGAAAATAGCAAAGCTCTATCTAGTGGATTAAATATTATTGGTAAAGGGGTACGAATCCCAGAAGGAACCATTATCGAAAGAAATGTCCGCGTGTTCCCTTATGCTACAGATTCAGACTTCTCAGAATCAATTGTCCAATGCGGGAGTACCATTAAAGCATTAAAGGAGGCTTAAACATGAAAATAGCGTTTGTCTCCTCAGAGGTTTATCCATTTATTAAAACAGGTGGCTTGGCTGACGTGGCTTATTCGCTTCCAAAGGCATTAAGAAAACTAGGTCATGAGGTTATCGTTGTTTTACCATATTATAAACAAATTCCTGAAGGCTTAGTCAAAGACGCTTATTGGGTCAGTAATGTTGAGATTCAAGCTAAAACGTTTTGGAATTACTGTTTGGAATTAGAAGGAGTTAAATATTATTTAATTGAAGAGGCTCTATTTTCACAGCGAGATTCACTGTATACAAATGAAGACAGTGATTATCAGTTTGCGATGTTTTCAGAGGTCACACTACAACTTCTTAAAAGTATTCAATTTCAAGCGGATATTATCCATGCCAACGATTGGCATACAGGCTTAATTCCATTTTTTCTGGAACAACGGCATTGCCATGATCCCTTTTATCAACAGACCAAAACCATTTATACGATTCATAATTTACGATTTCAAGGACAGTTTAGTTCAGAAGCCGTCCGTGGGTTAGGCTATCAGTTTGATGATATCGGAATTAACTATATGCAGTTAGGAATTCAATATGCTCATAAAATCACCACAGTCAGTGAAACTTATGCCAATGAAATTTTAACGGATTTTTATGGGGAAAACTTAAATCACATTTTAAAAATTCGAGCCCAGGATTTAACAGGGATCGTTAATGGAATTGATACAGAGCTATTTAATCCTACTACTGACCAAGCCCTGGTAAGTCCCTACAATGTACACACCGTCCAACTAAAAGGTGAGAATAAACTTGCTTTACAACACCGATTTGGAATGGAAGAAAATACCCAAATTCCTCTAATTGGAATTGTAACGCGTTTAGATTCTCAAAAAGGGCTAGATTTAATTATGTGTGTCTTAGAAGAAATACTCTATCATAATCAAGTGCAGTTCTTCCTGTTAGGTTCAGGTGCAGAGAAATATGAGACCTTCTTCCAAGATATTCGCAATCGTTACCCTCATAAATTTGGGGTTTATATTGGCTATGATGCTAAACTAGCAAATTTAGTCTATGGAGCTAGTGACATGTTCTTAATGCCCTCCCTTTATGAGCCATGTGGTCTTTCACAATTAATTGCCTTACGTTATGGTGCTGTTCCCATTGTCCGTGAAACAGGAGGCTTAAATGATACCGTACAATCCTATAATGAAGAAACTAAAGAAGGGAATGGCTTTAGTTTTACAAATTACAACGCTCATGACATGATGTATACCATTTATCGTGCTTTAAATTACTACTATAATCATCAAGATGAATGGCAACAATTAATCCAAACCGGAATGAATGGTGACTATTCATGGGATAAGTCGGCTAAACAGTACGTCAAGTTATATGAATCAATTTAACTTCGTAGGCTTCTTGATTTTTTACAAAATTCTCATGTGGAGATTAAAGCTAGAAGTCACATTTTCTACCAAAAACACTTATTTAGTGGCGTATTAACTAAAAAGTTTATCGAATTTATCAACTGTATGGCAGTTTTAAACGCAGGAGGTATAGGGACATTTGGAACAAGTGTTGGTTCCAATGAGATTGTAAATGAAGTCGAGGAAACCGGAGAAGCAATGAGAGATGCAATCGTAAAACCAGAGAACTGACTGGCAAACCTTTTGGAATCAATGAATTTAATGAAGTGAGTTTTGGTGATTTCCAATCCTTGGAAGGGTTTGAAACTGTCACCCAGTTGGAAGAATCAGGTTATTGGATTCAGGCGGAAATTCCGTTAAATTTCGTTCAACTGTTGGGATTTAGTGTGCAGATTAATGATAGTAATGAGCGAGCCGAAATTCGAAATATGGAGGGGTGGCATGCTAGTGAAGGGATTTTAAAACTTGAGTTATCGGAGGATTAAATCCTCCTTTTTAGTGCGGGTTATGGTAAAATAGTGGATAGAGTATAAATCGGTTTAACGATTATAGGATAGGTGATATAAATGAAAATAGAAACATATATTGAATTATATGAAAAAGGAGCCATTACAGAAGAAGTCGTGGAGCAAATGCAACATTTTGCTTTTGAGGCAGAGGATGATGAGGTTTTTATTATTGCTCAAATTTTTGCTGCTTTAGGACGTGTAAGTCAGGCCATTGAATTAGCAGAGGCTCTAGTTACTAAATATCCAGAAGAAGGGAATTTGAAGACGTTCTTAGCTGATTTATATTTAGATTTAGCAGAAGATGAAAAAGTCTTAGAACTTTTGGCGGATAGCGATGAGTCGGATGTTAAGTCGTTGTTATTAGAAGCAGATATGTACACAGCCCAAGGCTTATTCGAGGTAGCGGAAGAAAAATTAAAAAAGGCGCTAGTTCTAGAACCTAAAAATGAATTCATTCAATTGGCTCAAGCTGAATTTTATTATCATATTGGCGAGTTTGAAGAAGCTTTGGTTCGTTATTTAGATTTGGTTGACTGTGGTTTAGGTATTGAAGTTAATGTTTATGAACGCTTAGCCAATTGTTATAGTCAAATTGGGGAATTTGAGAAAGCACTTGAACAATTAACAGCAGCAGAAAAATATTTTGGCGAGTTAACGACAGATTTGAGATTTAGTAAAGCTTTCTTAGCTTATCAATTAGAAGATTATACAACAGCAAAACGTGCTTTACTAGATTTAAAGGCATTAGATCCAAGTTATGATACCCTATATCCTTTATTAGCTAAAATTTACTATACAGAACAAGATTATGAACAAGCCTTAAGTGCTGTTCAAGAAGGAATTAATCATAATGAGTTTAATGGGGAGTTACAATTTTTAAAAGGGAAGATTTTGGAATCCATGAAAGATTTAGAAGGTGCACGTGATGCTTATTATGAAGCTTTAAATTTAGACCCAGAAGATTTAGAGTCTGCTTTACGTAGCAATCGTATTTGTTTAGCAATGGAGGATTTTGAAGAAGTGATTCATAATGTGGAACATTATGAAGAGAATGGCTTATTCGATGAGCGATTTGCTTGGGATTTGGCCATCGCCCATTTAGAATTAGAAAATTATGATGAGGCAGCGAGTTATTTTGGAAAAGTAGCAACACATTTTAGTGAGAACGTTGAGTTTCTATTTGATTATGCCCAATTTTTAATTGAAGAAGGTCAAAGAAATGAAGCCCGTAGGACATTAGAAAAAATTCTTCAACTAGATGGTACCTTGATGCCAGCTCGTGAATTATTAGAAAGTTTAGACTAATATACATTTTAAGAGCTTGGATCAGATTCAATGTTTAAATATGGATTTAGAGACATTAAATATGGTAAAAGGGTGAAAATCTGGTGTGTCTCTGGTTAATCTTTGAATAATCCTGTATAATAAAGATAAGGATAGTTAGCTAAAGAATTGCTTGCGAAGCTTCAACGTTTGTGGATCAATCACTTATTAGATTGAATTTGTGAACATGAAAATGAGTTTAGCAATAAATTTAGATAACTATTAGTAACTTACAAAAAATCATAAAGATTTTGAATTATATGAGTGAGGTGGATGTAAATGTTTATTATGATGAACCCATATATGATGGGAGGATTTGATTCAACGTACATGATTTATTTAATTATCGCTTTGACGATACCAGCATTAGCCCAAGGTTTTTTATCTTCGACCTTTAATAAATACACACAAGTGCGTTCGTCTTCTGGAATAACAGGTGCGCAAGTTGCCCGTAAAATTTTAGATTCCAATGGTTTATATGATGTAACGTTAGCAGAGGTTCCAGGAAAATTAAGTGATCATTATGATCCAAGACATAAGGCTGTACGGTTATCGAAGGATATCTATTCGGGAAATTCAATTGCTTCTTTAGCGGTTGCAGCTCATGAATGCGGCCATGCAATTCAAGATGCAAAAGCTTATGCGCCATTAAAATTTCGTTCAGCAATGTTTCCACTTGTTAATATTGCCAATAAATTTGGTTATTTAGCGATTATGATTGGTTTAATTGCTGGTATTATGGATTTTGCTATGATTGGTGTTGTTTTAATTGGAATTGTCGTATTATTCCAATTAGTTACGTTACCTGTTGAGTTTAATGCCTCAACCCGTGCGGTTCGTCAATTAGATGACTTAAATGTATTTTATAGCCCTGAGGAAAAAACAGGTGCTCGTAAAGTTTTAACGGCGGCTGCTTTGACTTATGTAGCGGGAGCGATTGTTGCTTTAGCAGAATTAGCCCGTTGGATTATGATACTTAATCGCCGAAATCGTCGTTAAGAGAAAATTTAATCAAGTAAAGATCCCCTGATGTTAGAGTAAGATGACTTACTGACATCAGGGGGTTTTTTGGTCATTTTACATTGTTGTGAATATGAGATATTAAAAATGGGGTCAATTCAGTAGATAAGTCAGCTGAATTGAAAGAGAGGACAAAGATGGGAAATGATATTCAAGTTCGGAATTTATCACATATTACGTAAGTTATTTTGCATCAATCAAAGACATTAGAAGTAGAAGTTTTTAACTTTGAAAAACATGGGTAACAATTAGGGAGGCATACAGGAAAATATCACGAAATTATTATTCGAGATGGAAATTATGCTATGATTTAACGATTAATGGGTAACAAATTATAATAACAGAGTCGCTATCATTCCCCAGGTGAATTTTCAGGATTTGCCCCCGATGAGACGACCCTGCCGAAATAATCTTCGTTTTCTTGGGTTGAGGGAACTATGAATTTAGAGCTTTCAATGGCAGTGACTAGATAATCATTTAATTTAACTGTGCTGTAATTATGTTTATCATACATTTCCGTGATGAAGTCATTACATCGTTTGTATTGCGGCTTCGTTGAATTGCATTCGACTTTGAAAAAGTCCAACAGTCGAAATATTTAAGGGTCGGCCAAATCTTTATAAAAATCCATTAACTTAGCCTATTGAGTTTGTCCTTATTGGTCAAACATCTGTAAAAATAAGAGAAGAGGAGTTACTTTTCTATTTCGAGTAATAGCTGAGAGATTTTCCCTTTGATTCAGCTTGTTAATCGTCCTGATGTCTCCCATAAAATCAAATATTTCTTTAATTGTATTCAAAATCATGATCAATTGCATCCATTCTATAATGAATGATATCAGTTCTTATAAAAAAATCAGCTAGTAAATCGCTCACTAGCTGATTTTTCATTTAATTAATTTTAGAAGTTACATTTTTGCCTTGCCAAGTCTCTTAAGTTAATGGCATTGTGAAAATTTCCACTCCTCTTTTGATTCATTTAGCTTAAAATTCGTGATTGAAAGGAACTCATGCTGTTATTCCATGTTGATAAATTAGGAATTTCCATAGGAGCATTTAATGGATTTGAATACTTAATTGAAGATCCTGTGTAATTAAAGTTTTCATAAAGAGTAATTTCACATTTTGCTGGTATAATTATGCTAGAAACATTTTTGTTTTGGTTAATAACACGTAAGTCAGGTACATTAACGCCTGGTAGATGAGTTGTGTTCCTTCCTTCAAAACCAAGGGCTTCAAATAAATAAATATAAGGATTTGTTTCATTCTCTTTTAGTTGAAAAAATATAAAGGAGCTTGTTCGATTATTCCACCAATTTGATAAATTGATGTTTAATATTTCTGTACTAGATACATTATAGAATGACCTCGTAGCACCTTTAAAATCTACATTTTCAAAAACCGCAACTGCAGATAACGGTGGAAGACTTAGACTACTAATAGAGTCATTTTGATTAGGATATAAATTTCCAGAAAAACTTCCAAAAGGGTGAAATGTATATCGGCCCCGTTGATTCATCTCATCATATAAGAATAAATATTTAAACTTTGCCATTTGTTTAACAAGATCTTCGGCATTTAATCTTCCACCTGACTTAGAAAGGTTATTTAATGAAGGAACTGGCGTTACAGTTTCTAATATGACTTCTTTTAATTTGACAGGAGTAATTGACGGATTTACTGCCATAGCTAACACAGCAGCGCCTGTCACATGAGGAGTTGCCAAAGATGTTCCTCCAGCTAAAGAAAAACCATTTCCAAGATCCGTGGATGCTATATTTTTACCTGGTGCAAATAAATCCACCCCTAAGCGACCAAAATTAGAATTAGTATCCCTAGCATCTGATTCATTAGAGTTTCCAACTGTAATCATATGGGGAATATCAAATGAAGCTGGGTAGAAGGGCCGACTATCAATATCTCTACCATCATTACCAGCTGCTACCACATATAGACCATTAAACATTTCAATAGCAGTTTTTAAGGTATCACTATAGAGATATACTCCCAAGCTTTGATTAACAATCTTACAGCCTCTTAGGATAGCATAAGCGATGGCCATTACAGCATCTGATATATGACCCACATCATTATTATCAAAAACTTTTAATGAGATCATCTTGACTTCTGGAGCTACGCCAGTTAAAGGATCCTGGATATTCATTATTTTAGCTCCTATAATTCCCGCAACTAATGTTCCGTGTCCGTCTGTGTCAGCAGCATCATTTGTACCTGTTGTAATATTATATCCCAATGAAACGTCTACATTAGATTTTAAATTAGGATGATTGTGATCAATCCCGCTATCTATTACCCCCACTCTAATGGTCGAATCACCTTTAATTATCTTCCAAGCTTCAGATAGGCCTATACGTTCCATATTCCATTGATGAATCCTATTGTTTTGGGAGATTGAAAAAGGTTCCGCCTCTTCTGTAAAACTATCTCTATACATCACATAATCCGGTTCCGCAAACTCTACATCTGGATGTTCTTTCAGTAAGTTAATAGCTTCAATAACATTTTGCTTATCCTTTTCTACTAACTCTAAAAGTAATATTTGATTCGTTCTTGTTTTAGAAGTATTCATATCCGTCATCTTATCTAACAGAACTTTAACTTTTTCTACTTTAATTTCCATAAATAAACCTTGTTTTGATACAGGGCTCGCTAGTTCTTTATTAGGTTTTATCCCAACAATTACGCGTCCTAATGCAAAATCTGCTGTATTGTTAATCACTCTTCCTTCACTGTGCTCAGCCTCTAAAAATAATCCTACAGGCTTTGTTTTTTCTACTTTTTTCATTTTTAATCCTCCACATTTTTTATAGCCCCCTCCGAATTAGGAACAAATATTTTTTTATATTACAGTCTAACTAAGGTATCTTGTCACCTCCTATAAATTTATATTAACATGATTATACGCTGTTTTTTTGCTATATTATGCCTATATTTATTATGAAAATTATCTACGGGTTTTTATTGTGATCGTAGTGTGGATTGAGGGTGCTAAATGCAAAAGTACAGTTGCTATTTTTGTACGGTGAAATAAACTTTCCTCAATTAACTAAAAATAGGTATGTTAAAATAAGCCTTTAGGAATTTTTAAAAAATTATATCTGATGCCTTTCAGCTACTTGTTAAAATGATTTTTTTTAATAGGGGACCTATTTGAAGGCCACTGAAATACATTTCTAAAAAATGGAAAAAGCGAAATTCAAGTTGGAATATTTTAAAAAAGCTCTGCTTTGACTTAAATTCCATTGATTACGAGGGTTATGATGATAAGTTACATAACTTCTAAAATTCCGTCTCATGAAGTTACTAAATCATTTGAATCTTTGATCTGACCAAAGAAAGACTCAATTGAGGTTATTCTAACAAGTGCCTCTCCTTGACATGAATTATTTTAATCTCATTTTTTTTTACTTCTTTTGGAAAAATAGGACTTGTATAAAAGCGAATAAAGTTGCCGATGACTCCTTTTCTCTCTTTTAAGAATCCAATTACTGATGGATGAAATTCCATTGAAAGTTGATTAGCCAGAATTAATTTTCTTAAATAACGAAGTTGTATGATGTGAAAGGCAGCTAGAGGTAGCTGAGTTAACTGAAAAGGTAGAGGATACTTGGTCAGAGATAAGTGCAATGACTGATAAAGCGCACTCTCTTAACTTTGTTTAGAGTATATTTCCTAATCTGTTTTCATTAGGGGTTTCCATTTATGGAAATATTTATTCATTGAAGATTAAAACAAATGTTCGTATAATATAGGTACATCATGAAAAAGGAGTTATGAAATGTTATACAACGATCGAGGAATGAAAAAATGGCAAGGACTTATTTTAGCAGAGCACAAAGAGCAAATTAATCAACTATTACAGGAATCATTTAGAAATGGTAAAAAAATAGATATCCAGCTTAATCATTTAAGTAATGGATTATATAAAGATAATCTTTTTGGAGTTGTTGGGGGATTTGATAAGGGTTTAATTTATATAAGCACTGATAAAGGATTAGAGGCTATCGATCCTGAATCAATTCGCCACGTCAGCAAGCCAGAGCATAAAAATGGTATGAATAAAAAAAGGATGTAAGACTCACAACATTAGCATACAAAATTTAAAAATGAACCTATATAAAGAAAATGATGCTAGGAAGTTAAAATTTCCTAGCATCATTTTCTTTTTGATTTGTCAATCTTAAGTTAATTCCATGCCAAGCCTTGGTTGGTAAAGTCTAGCTACTTCCCGAGATGGAAAGTGAATCCTTCGCCTAGTGTTTCTTGGACAGGGCTTATACTAACGAAGCAATGAGGATCAATTTTATAAATCGATTTTTTTAAGTATGCCCATTGCTTTTTATGGATAATGGTTAAAATGATATCCTTTTCATTTCTAGAATAACCACCACTACCATGAAGGAAGGTTACACCGCGATTCATTTTTTCTTGGATAAATTTTGTAATAGCTTCAGGATCTTTAGAAACAATAATAACTTTATAGCCAGCTTGACGTCCCTCTAAAATTTTAGCAATCACTTTAGAAGCAATGTAGAGTCCTATTAAGGTGTAAATCCCATTACTAAAGGATAAGAAAGTAAAAAATGATGCGATGACGACAATAGAGTCAAAAATTAATAAGGTTTTATCCATCGGAATATCCCATAATTCTTTTCCAATTTTGGCTACGATTGCTGAACCACCCGTCGTGGCATTTTCTCGTAAAATCAATCCCAGTCCAGCACCAACCGTGACTCCATAACCAACTACGGCTAAAAGCATATCATCTTGCAGGTTAGGAATTAAAGGACCGATGACTTCAAAAAGTCGTAAAAAACTTGAAAGCCCCACAATCCCTAAAATAGTCAACATAAAGGTAACTCGATCAAAAAGACGATAGCTAATCAAGATCATCGGTAAATTTAAAAGAAAGCTACTGAGTCCTGTACTAAAGCCAAATAGATGATATAAAATAATGGTAATTCCAGAGAACCCACCGTCTGCTAAGTGATTTACCACTGCAAAGTTGATAATCCCAAAAGCCATAATAGCCGTTCCTAAAATAATAATAACAATCGATTTTAACAAATTCAACACTCCTTAAAAAAGTTAATCTCCTTCAAAGGTAAAACCTTTACCGAGAGTTTCGTGAACAGGGGTTACACTAACAAAACAATAGGGATCTATTTGATGAATAATCCGCTTTAAATGAACAAGCTGCTTTTTACGAATAATCGTTAACATCACTTTCTTTTCCTCTTTAGAAAATCCCCCAGCTCCATTCATTAGCGTAACTTTGCGGCCAAGCTTTTCCTGAGTTAGAGTGGCCATTTTATCATAATGTTTAGAAATAATTATAACATGATAACCTGATTGAACACCAGCCTGAGTTTTACCAATAACGTACGAATAAATAAAGATCCCAATTAACGTATAGATAGCATTAGGAAACGATAAAAAGGTAAAAAAAGACAATGCAATCACAACTGTATCGAAAATAAAAGACGTTTTAGCCATCGGGATGTCTAAGCGTATTTTTAAAAGTTTAGTCATAATATCTGACCCGCCAGTGGTAGCATCTTCATGGAAAATTAAAGCCATTCCGCCACCGACAACAACACCATAACTAACTGCTGCTAAAATCATATCGCCTTCTAAACTAGGTATGATAGGGCCCATCATTTCAAAGATTCTTAAGAAAACCGATAACATAATCGTCCCAAAAATAGTAAGAAAAAAAGTTTTTTTCTGAAATTGGTGATACCCAACAAGAAGCATCGGAATATTTAAAATTAAATTACTAAGAGCAGGGCTGATGCCAAAGGCATGGAAAAGCATTAGCGTAATTCCCGTAAAACCACCATCAGCCAGCTGGTTAGTAACCGCAAAATTAATAATCCCAAACCCACAAATGGCACATCCAATAGAAATCAATAATAGAGATTTAATTAACTTTTTTGACATGACTCACCTCGTCATAATTTCAATAACAATTTTTAATTATTGGAATAAACTGTAATATGTAAGCAGCCTAAACTATAGGTAGCTTTGCTGATTCTTATTACTATCAAACAATGTACCCAAAATATTCTATCATAAAAATTGTAAAAATAGTAACAAACTGCTTAAAAAACTAGATAAAAAGGGGGGAGTCGCTACATCAAAGTGCTCTAGAAGGCTTTGAAAGCGAAAATACAATGAAAAAAATCGTGTTAGCTGGACTAGAAGGTAAAATGGGTAGTTTCCTCGTTGAGGGATTACAAAAAGTCGACCATATAGAAATTGTAGCTGGAGTTGGCGAAAAATCAAAATTAGAACAACCCATTCCGATTTATAGTGATTTAAATCAATTATTAGAAGAAATAGAGTTCGATGTCTATGTAGACTTTACGGTTTATGAATTTGCCAAATATGCATCTGAGCTCATGTTAAAGGCAGGTAAACCTATTATCATTGGGACCACAGGGTTTTCAGATGCCGATATTGCTTTTTTACAAAGCTGTCCCGGTCGAGGGATTATTGCACCCAACTTTTCAGTGGGAGCAGCACTGCTAAATAAATTTGCCCAACTTTGCACAGGTTATTTTCAAGATTTTTCAATTCATGAATACCATCATAGCAGTAAAAAAGATAATCCTTCGGGAACAGCCCTCTATATTGCCAATACTATTAACGAAGAGCTGGATCGCCAAGAAAATACGATTCCTGTTTATGGTATACGATTGCCTGGAGTCTTAGCTACTCACTATGTGGTGGTTAGTGATGAAACGCAAAAATTAGAATTAACCCATCAGTCAAACAACCGTCATTCTTTTGAACAAGGCGTGATTTTAGCTATAACCAAAATCGATGAATTAGATCAAGTCATCTACGGATTAGAACATCTGCTAGAAAGCTAGGCAAAGTCCTAGCTTTTTCTATTGATTAGAAGCCCCCTTTTTAAGTATAATAAAAGAGTACTTAAAAAATGGAGTGAGAATATGGATGGGTTGCAAGCAGGACAGTTAGTACTAAAAAAATTAAATGATGCTGGATATGAAGCCTACTTTATTGGAGGAATGGTTCGCGATCAATTACTAGGGCGTCCCATTTATGATGTGGATATTACCACCTCGGCCCACCCAGAAGTGGTAATATCATTGTTCGACCGTACCTTAGACATCGGCATTGCTCATGGGACCGTCACCGTGTTGATTGAAAAGATTCCAGTAGAAGTTACCACCTATCGCGTCGAAAGTAATTACTCAGACTTTCGCCACCCGAAGCAGTTAGCCTTTACCACCTCATTAGATGAAGATCTTTTGCGCCGTGATTTTACAATTAATGCCATTGCTAGAAACCTTGATGGCCAACTTTATGATCCTTTTCAGGGTCTAGAAGATTTGAAGCATAAAATGTTGCGGGCTGTTGGAGAAGCGAATTTACGATTTCAAGAGGATCCTTTGCGAATGTTACGAGCACTACGCTTTGTTTCGAAATTAGGCTTCCAATTAGAGGATGAAACATATCTCGGGATTCAAAGGCAACGCCATTTATTAAAGCATTTAGCTAAAGAACGGGTTAAGAAAGAGTTGGCTGGCTTAATGGAAGGAGCAGACCGAGAACAAGGGATTGCTCTAGGTTTTGCGACAGGGGTCTTTGAAGAATTTGAAGATTTTAGAGCTCTAAAAAAATATGAAGCTTATTCTTTTAACAGCTTAAATCAAGGTCTAGATTTATTTGTCTTAGCAGGTTTAGAAGTTGGGGACATTCAAGTCTTTTTAAACCGCTGGCCTTTTTCCAAGGAAGAGAAAAAGCTCATTAAATTAATGAAAGAATTAAAGGAGGCACCCATGTGTCAGCCATACATTCAATACCGGTATGGAATCAGGGCTGCGTATTTGAATCATCGGATAACCTGCTTTTTTAGTCAAGAGGAACGGGTGTTTATGCCTTGTGAACTGGTTATTGGAAGTCGCAAGGATTTAGATATTAAAGTCGCAGAGATCTTGGAGTTGAGCTCGCGGACTAAAGGTCCATGGACGGGGCAGTTGTTGGAGCGTATCGAGTTTGAGGTGATTTCAGGTACATTAGCCAATGAAAAAATGGCAATTTTAGAGTTTGTAAGGAAGCAGGGAGCGTTAGATGGAAAAAAAGAAACGAAGTTATAAATGGATGATTTGGAGCATGGTCGCAACTTCATTAGTAGCGATTGGACTTATCATTTTTATTTTGATTTATGAAGCTGGGTATCAAGATAATTTAAAGGCTTATGAACATTCTATTGAGAATTTGTCTGAGGTAAGTCGTGTCTTAGAATTTTCGGAATATTCTGGAACGGAGTCTTATTTTGTGGCGATCGTTGAGCGGGTAGATGAAGAGGAGTACGTTTATTTTGTGAAAGATGGTATCGTGGAACATCAAGTGCCTGTTGGTGATTTGATTACGGCTGATGAAGCGAGGCAAATTGCTGTTGAAGTAGCAGATTCTCAACAGATAATGGATACGAAGTTAGGCTTGCATGAAGAGGCGCCTATTTATGAGGTTAGACTCAGGACAGCTCAGGGGGTTCAGTATGTGATTATTGATGGACTGACGATGGAGATTGTTCTAAACTTTACTTTGGATTAGGAGCTGGAAGTGAATGTATGAGTTATGGAAAGATAATCTATTAGATTTTGGTGCATTACTTTTGACAACGTATAAGGATTTAGAGTTAAATGAACAAGAGTATGTATTTTTAGTCTTATTTGCTCGTTTGTTACAAGTAAATGCCAATGGTTGGACATTTTCTGATATTTCGAATCATATGACGATTGATGAAGGTGAATGTTCTTATTTATTTATTAGCTTAGTGGAACGCAAATATATTTTAGTGAGTAGTAAGGTGGATGGTTTGGGGAAACGATTTGAAGAGTATTCATTAACGCCATTGTTTTCAAAAATTGAAACCTGCTTAAAGCAACGAAAAAATGTTTCTCAATCGACAAATCGTGAAGAAATTTTCACGCTTTTGGAAACTGAGTTTGGAATTTTAAGTCCGAAAGATATTGAAACTGTGCAAATGTGGCTAATGGAAGATCAGATCGAACCAGATTTAATTAAGTTAGCTGTACAAGAGATGAACTCATATCAAATTAAATCCATGCGATATGTAGATAAAATTTTACTGGAGTGGAAAAAGAAAAATATTACGACTCTTGAGGAGGCGAAGCGACAATTAATTGCTTTTCGTCAACGTAAACAAGGGCAAACAATGCCGGCTTCAGAAGAAGCTGCAGTAAATCCAGACTATTATTACGATTGGATGGGGTGAAATTTTGGTTTCTAAAAAGAAAGCAGTTTTAATCATTGATGCAATGGAAGAAATGTTTCCAGATGCCCATTGCGAATTGAACTTTAAAAATGAATTTGAATTGGTATTAGCGGTTTTGTTATCTGCGCAAACCACAGATAAGAGTGTGAATCGATTGACCACCATCTTATTTGAAAAATACCAAACTCCTGAAGATTATTTAGCGGTTTCTTTAGAACAGTTACAATTAGATTTAAGAAGTATTGGACTTTACCGAATGAAATCTAAAAACATTCAGGCTTTATGCCAAATTCTATTAGATAAATACGACGGGATGGTACCTCAAACTTTTGAAGAATTAGTTAAGCTTCCAGGAGTAGGGCGGAAAACTGCTAATGTGGTGTTATCTGTTGGCTTTAATGTTCCGCGAATTGCAGTAGACACTCATGTGGAACGGATTTCAAAACGATTAGGCATGGCGAAAAAAAAGGCCACAGTTTTAGAAGTTGAAGAGCAACTAATGAAATTATTACCAGAAGAGCGCTGGTCACGGGCTCATCACAGTATGATTTTCTTCGGGCGCTACCATTGCATGGCAAGAAATCCAAAATGTGATCAATGTTTATTACTGGAATTTTGCACAGAAGGACAACGACAGTTAAAAGTAAAATAAGTTATAAGGTGAGCCATTTGTATAGACAATGAGCTCACTTTTTAGGATTAAAAAAAGCAAGAGTAGGGGACTCTTACTTATACTAATTTGGTTTTAAAAAAACGACAAATATTAGCTAAGATGTATAAGATTGTACGGAATAAAACTATTTATTGGGCTTGGGCAGTATCAATAGAATGTATGGTCAACTGGGCCCCATCATGCTCAATATCACCAATTATTTGGCCATCAGTATTCAATCCCATAATGGAAAAGTTTGTACCAGTAAAATCAGGAGAGGCAGCAATCCAAACATAAAGATCATCTCCATCAGCACTTGATTCCATTAAAGACGCACTATGAGCAATTTGAAAGCCGGGCTCCATTACAAAAACTTCAGCTAAATCAGGATTCGCCGAGACTCCTGCATAAATGGTAAAGGGTACCTCTGATGATTTAGGTAAGACAACATAGGTAATTCCGGCCTGTGTTTCTAAATCTGAAATATCATATTGAGTGGAACTTTCCACATATTGAAAGCCACTAAAATTGCGAGATAAAAAAGCTAGGGATAATTCATCTCCTTCAGGGGATCGGTACAATAAAATATTTCCTTCATTCATTTGATGTTCAAACAAAACTTCTATGGGCGAAGCATTTGCTGTTAAGACAGCATCCGTTGCATTCTTATCATAAGTATTAAAGCTTAGAATAAATGAAACTAAAAAAGTACAAGTAACCAATGTAGTTAGAATAATAATATTTTTCAACTGCGAAACCTTCTTTCTATGTAGGGGAACTTATAAAACAGTATATAAAAAGAAGCTCTCATTTAATACTAAATTGACATATTAGGCTAAAACTATTAAAAATTTTCATAATAATTTTGAAATTGACAGTAGGGTGGCAGATAGAATTTGATTGTTTTTAGAACCTATTTAGGAATACAAAAAATAATTAAGCTGTAGTACTTAATTATTTTCTCAAATTAATTGCACTAAGTTTATGTGAATGCCTTTGCTTACTACATAGAAATGCCTCCTGAAAAACAAAAACTCACTGTTAAGTTGCTGCTGTTGATTCGTGCAACCTTGGATCCTTTCGGAATTGATACAGAACGTTTTTCTTGAGCATTAGAGTAAAGCGTACTTACGGTATTTGTTACAATTATTATACCATTTTGAGTTTAAAATATTGACATATTGACGAGGATTTTTCACACGCAAGCGAGTACAGGTGCGACTGACGAGGCATATTGGAACTAAGGGATGCCAAAGCATCGTGTGTGGAAATATAACGAAGTCCAGGCGTGAAAAAGACCGGTAAGATGTCGATAATTTTATTCCAAAATGGTATTAGCTTAGTTTCTGGAATAATTTTAAAGGTACTCCCCCAATCGGCTATGGTTAATACTACATAGGGTTGTATGTGTTACTTATAGCTGAAGAAACAAAGACTTCTGCATAACTATTCACGCGAGAAATATAGTAGCAACTAAAAATGAATAAATTGAATTAGCAGCGGGTGTAACCCATAAATCGCTGTCATTTCCAGTACCTAAAGAAAAAGTACCATTCGTTTTAAAACCACTAATTGCAACTGTGCTATTCCCATTTTTATTTGACAAATAAACCGAACTTACCGTACTATTCCTGTAGAAAAAGTAACCATTGTCGCGGGTGTAACTGCAAACATGGTTACTGAAATAGGCTGTTCAAAGATTTTAATTCTATTTGGTATTTTTTCATTTCCTATATGTTCATCGTCAATCTAATTGAAATAAAGTGACCTATTATAGTTAAATGTTCGACTTTGAGCAGATACTGAATCCCAGTTGATCCCACAGACAATTACTTCTATAATAGTGGCTGTATTAATATTAAGGGAAGATGATTCGACTTTAATTGCTTCTTAAAAATTTTATATTCAACAAATAAAGAGAAATTTGAGCTAGTTAATTCCTTTATTCTTTATTGGATTAAGTTAACCAAAGCCCTCCGTTAAAGACTGGGCTTATAAATAAAGTACCGGTAGTAGAACCTGTTAGCCCTCCTAAAATGGCAACTTTAGTTCCAGCAGGTATCGAGAGTCCTAGCTCTTCTTGGCTTCCTGGAAGACGAGTATTAGCAATATATTGAGTATTAGGTAGAAGGGGTTCATTAACAGGTGTTATCGTTTCGGTGATTAGCGTAAATGTATTACTATCTGTGGCTGTGGCAAGGGCTACAAAAGGAGTATAGGTAGTAACTGCGTTAGAAAAAAAATTACTATCATTGTAGAAAACAGTAGAAAAATAAATATTTTGTAAGGTGGCATCATAAGGCATAATAAAGGAATAAAGATTATTTGATGGTTGAGTGAAAGTATTATCAGTTAAAGTCAATGTTGAGCTATAATATTTTCCCGACCCAATTAACACAACACTAGTTGGAGTTCCAGTAGCAGTAGCAGTAAGGGATGTATCGCTAGAGGTTCCCATTGAAAAAGGAATGATTATCCCAGGACTGGTGTTAACACTAGATTTTTGTGGTTCATATTGAGTCTTTACGGGAAGAGGTTGATCGAAAAAAATATTTCTATTAGGCATTTTAAACAACTCCTGATTAATTTTTATTATTATCTATAGAGAAAGCTTAATCTTTTTTACATGACTAACAAATGATTTCGCTAACCATTAAAAACGAGCCTAAATTTTAATTGTCATTTAAAATTAGCCCCGTTTAGATATTAATAAAGGGCGATTCCGCCACTAAAGTTTAGGTTAGTGGTACTATAGGTATTGTTGAATGTACTGGCATCTGATGTTGTAAAACCACAAATAACCATCATTCGCATTCCTTTTTTGAAGTATACAGGAATAAACGTTTGAGAGGTAGATTGCATAGTACCACTTGTATAAGTGGTTCCGTTAGTCAAAGTAATCGATGTGATGGTTTCGGGGAGAATCTCAAACATATTATTTGAAGGAGAGCTAGTCATAGCCAAGGCTACATAAGGATAGTAATCAGTTCCCACAGGAGTAAGGGAACTAGAAATGGTAACATCCATGTAAATACTGATATGGCTTATATCTTTGGTCAAAATGGAACCAAACATATTTTGGTTGTTACTATAGAAATATTGACGTGTTTCCTTGGTGGTTTCATCTAGTCCTGTTAATACTCGAATACGAT
>Ga0153974_1000079_pt1 | contig 23124 bp, 23 predicted proteins | sample TSGA058MetaG_FD_104741 | JGI IMG/M metagenome (GOLD analysis project Ga0153974, IMG submission 104741) | Attine ant fungus gardens microbial communities from Georgia, USA - TSGA058 MetaG | ecosystem: Host-associated > Fungi > Mycelium > Unclassified | place: USA: Georgia, Yuchi Wildlife... | reverse complement strand
TGGTCCAGCAGCTGGCGCGACCAGCGCGCACGGACCTTGCCGCGGAAGTGGATGTACAGCACGCAGGACACGAACAGCGCCGCAAGTACGATTTTGATGATCAAAGCACTTTCCTCCAGCACGCGCCGGACAGGGAAACAGGGCGATGCGGCCGCAGGGCCGGCATCAGTGGGGGAACGCGGCAGGAGACGGGGACGTGCCGGGTGGGTGCGGCCGTCGATGTCGCGTGTAACAGCTTATGGTCGGCAGGCCGTGCGCCGGGGTCAAGCCAAGCGTGCGTGGGCCGCAGCGCTGCGCCGCGAGCGCTGCCGGACGCATCTGCAAGCTATTGAAATTAAATTGCTTTTCGAAAAGTGAGACAGAATTGTCCGAAAAAGCGCGACGAACTGTTCCAGCCACGACGCCGACATTTCTCCGACAAATCGTGGAATAGCGAACTTGCCGGTACTAAAATTGACTTAACGAAAGTTTAGCCAGTTCCCCCCGTCGTACCGGTTCGCTTGACGCTTCAGCGCCGCCCACCGGGTCGCCCGAGACCCCACATGATCCCTTCCATCACTCCCTCCCCGTCCTGCGGCGATGACGCCGTGGCGCCGCTGCTGCTCAAGCGCGGCGAGCGTTTCCTCGCCCCCGATGTCTACCGCACCTGCCTGGACGGCCGTCCGGCGGTGGTGAAGGACTACTCCCGCTACCGTGGCACCCCGGTGTCGCCGATCGCCCGGCTGATGGTGCGCCGCGAGGCACGCATGCTGGAGCGGCTGGGCGGCTGGAAGCACGCCCCGGCCCTGCTCGGCACCCTCGGTGGCCTGGCCCTGGGCATGGAATTCATCCCCGGCCAGACGTTGAGCACCGCGCAGGCCGTGGGCAATGAAGTGTTCGAACAGCTGCAGCACGCGCTGAGCCGCCTGCATGCCGCCGGCATCACCCACAACGACCTGCATGGCACCAACGTGGTGGTCAGCGCCGGCGTACCGGTGCTGCTTGATTTCACCTCGGCCTGGCGCGTACCGCGCTGGCTGCGCCGCAACCCGCTGAGCCGGCAGCTGAGCCGCAGCGACATGAAGAACCTGCTGAAGATGCGCCAGCGCGTGACCGGGCAGGCGCCGAGCCCTGCGCAGGCGGCCATGGTGGCCGACCCCGGTTGGGTGGCGGCTGTGCGCCAAGGCTGGAAGCGGTTCTACAAGTGGGCCAAGCGCCGGTAGGCGCTTCGCTTCACCCGCTTTACCGGTAGAGGTCGAGCTTGCTCGACCGCTCTTCGTTCCGGCGACGAAAAACCTCGCCGGTCACGCCCCTCTCGGCGGCTTACAGCGCGTCCGCGTCCAGCTCACCGGTACGAATACGCACCACGCTGCCCAGGTCGTACACGAACACCTTGCCGTCGCCGATCTTGCCGGTGCCCGCCGCCTTCACGATGGCTTCCACCACCACCTCCACCTGATCGTCGGTCACCGCCACTTCCAGCTTCACCTTCGGCAGGAAGTCGACCACGTACTCGGCGCCACGGTACAGCTCGGTATGGCCCTTCTGGCGACCGAAGCCCTTCACTTCCGTCACCGTGATCCCGGTAACCCCGCGCTCGGCCAGCGCTTCGCGCACGTCGTCGAGCTTGAACGGCTTGATCACCGCCATGACCATCTTCATCGTCTATCTCCTGTATTCCGGCGTGGAGGATAGCGCCTGAACGCGGCCGGTGCGAAACCCACAGCGCCTGTCCGGCGGGCCGGGGCCAGCAGTATCCTTAGCGCCGAACAGCCGTGGCCGCGCCGGATGCGCAGGCCCACCACCCCACGGAGCACCCCATGATCGACCTGAACCAAATCGATGACCTCGCCCGTCGCCTCAGCGACCTGGTGCCGCCGGGCCTGCGCGAATCGCGCGAGGAACTGCAGGCCACCTTCAAGAGCGCGCTGCAGGCGGGGCTGGCGAAGCTGGACCTGGTGACCCGCGAAGAGTTTGAAGTGCAGCGTGCGGTGCTGCTGAAGACCCGCGAGAAGCTGGATGCGCTGGAAACGGCGGTGCGTGAGCTGGAACAGGGCCGCAGCGACGCCGGCTGAGTGGACCTCCCCTGCAGCGGTGAACAACAAGGCCCGCGATTGCGGGCCTTTTCGTGTCATGCCCAACGAGCTCACTCCAGCATGGTCTACACGCAGTATCTGCCCGGGGCAGCGGCTTACTTATTGAACCGGAACGACCGGACCTCCTCAATGTCCAAGACAACGAGGCCCTCCGGCTGCAGCCGTACCCGCCCAGATACCTCCACGACGGCCGTGGTGTTGCACACCGCTGGAGCATCGCGCTTCAAGCAGATGCGCTTCTGTTCCGCGTAGAACCGCTTGACCGAATCGGACGACCCATGCCTGCCGATCACCAGGATGTGCCCACCCTCGCCGCAATGGGAATTGCGCAACATCTCGAAGTGCCGGTTATCCGTTATGTACGTTGCGGACAACACAACCTCTTCCCCATCGTGTTGGCTGGGGTTGCCCGCGATGGCGCACAGTAATTCGTCGCGGGGCTCTACCTCCACCGTGGTCGCGACACGATGCGCGCATGCAGGCAGCATCAGGGTCAGCACGAACGCGGCACACGCTGGCTTCATGGTCATCTGTCCTTCGCGGTCCTTTGCTGACGTGCTTCCCAGCACTTGACGGAACCCTCAACGCTCTTGGGCTGAGGCCCGAAACAGCGTGTACACGACACGCCCTTACAGCGGCGTTCTGCGGTACCCCGGCCCGGAGCATAGCGCTTGCACGCAGCCGGCGCGAAACCACCGGGTGCCGCCGAGCCTGCGCGAATCGCGCGAAGAACTGCAGGCCACCTTCAAGAGCGCGCTGCAGGCAGGGCTGGCCAAGCTGGACCTGGTGACCCGCGAAGAGTTTGAAGTGCAGCGTGCGGTGTTGCTGAAGACCCGCGAGAAGCTGGATGCGCTGGAAACGGCGGTGCGCGAGCTGGAAGGCCGCGGCAAGGCAGAATGAAAAAGGAGGCGCACCGCGCCTCCCACTTACAGATTATTTCCCTGAAGGGGCCTTGCCGCAAGGCCCGCCCGGCGCCCTAGACTCGCCGGCCTGTCGATCCGGCAGGACAGTCAGGGGCAGTGCCGATGGCACAGGACACCGAATGGACACCCGTTGCGCATGACACCTGCGACCAGGTTGCCGGGCCGTTCTATCACGGCACCCGCGCTGACCTCGCGGTGGGCGAGCTGCTGAGCGCGGGATTCCGCTCCAACTATCGCCACAGCGTGGTGATGAACCACATCTACTTCACCACGATTGCCAAGGGCGCCGGGCTGGCTGCGGAGATGGCCCGGGGTGAGGGGCGACCGCGTGTGTATGTGGTGGAGCCGACCGGGCCATTCGAGGACGACCCGAACGTGACCAACAAGAAGTTTCCCGGGAATCCGACGCGGTCGTATCGGAGTGCGGAGCCGTTGCGGGTTGTTGGGGAGATTACGGAGTGGGAAGCCTACGATGCAGACTTCATCAGGCAGATGAGGGAATTTGTCGCCTCCGGCAGCGGCAAGATCATCAACTGATGGAGGGGAAGGCTCCTGCTTTGACTGACGGACGAGCAATGCAGCAGCTTTTCGGACGATGTCCGCTCTCGGCCAGAAGCGGCCACAAAGCACAGCCAACACCACGCTGCTGGCCAGCGTGCAGTAGGCTTGCTGGATCTCAGACGGTGTAAGAACCTATCCGGTCACGTGACCATTGCAGCAACCAGCTGCGATTCCCTTGGAAGTCTCCCCGAAGGGATCAGTTCCGCAATCACTAATGGTGAATTCTCGTGAGCATAGAAACTGTCGCGGGTTTAACAGACTTGCAGATCCGCCTCTTCACCGCACTTGGCCAGACTCTCGTTCCTCTAGCGGTGGGCGCAATTGCCGCGCTTATCGCTTGGCGTCAATGGAAGACCGCCGAACAGCAGGCAAAAACTGCACGCAGTAGGCTTCGCTTCGACCTATACGAACGACGCCTGAATTTAACCATGAGGTGAGGTTAGTAGCGCTATCGAATTCGATCAAGACCTTGCTTGAGAGCAAGCAGTTGCTCTACGGACTCGTCAACGGCCTGCTTGGACGACAGGCCACCCACACGCTTCAATGCCAACCATCCGTAGTTCTCGCTACCGACCCGAATTCCGCTCTGCGCACGCATTTCGTTTGCGAAGGAAAGAAGTGCCTCACGCTTTTCCGGTTTAACGTCCGAAAAATCCACATAGCACACAACGCTGTACTTATCGTTGGAGCAGCGTACCTTTACGCCAGCAATGTAGTACCAAGCATCCTTTCCTTCCTTTTCAACCAGCCGATCCCAATCATCTAGAGAGAAGGTAGTGACTACACGCCGAGGGTCAACTGACAAGCCACTGAACTTCTCACGAAGTGCCGTTCTGAACGGGCCGAACAAGGTCTGTTTGAAGCATTGCTCCCACAGCGCCGGCCGGGTGCAGTACAGCTGGAACAATCTCATCTTTGCCTTGGCCTGGCTCTTGGCGAGCCCTTCCTTCACGATTGCCGCTAGCCCTTTGGCGCGCTGAGAACGCGCGGAAGGCTTGGCCAGAGCCTTCATTTGATCAAGTACGTCACGATGCTTACCGGCAACGTGGCTAATTAGCGTGCCGAGGGGGCTTTGCGCAGCCGAGTCTTCATCCTCCTCTTCGACGATCATCCGAAACTGGGCCAATGTCTCTCGGACATGCCGTGCCGTCGATTCGCGCTGCTCACTCGACTTGAGGAACTCCGCCAGCCAGTCATAACCCACTGCCAGCCACGCATCATCCTTGGGAACTGCCTCATTGCTATCGAGATAGATGTGAATTCCTCGATATCTTGGAAACAACTTCTTGAGCCCGTTGTGATAGCTCTTTGTCTGATCAGCACCTTCTTTAGAACCAAATTTGTTTTCGATGGCGACGTATAGGCGAGCAGATGGGTCAAGAATCAAGATGTCAAGCGATTTCTTTTTCTTCAGGCCCACATCTACCTCAGTACTGACAATTACCGAAGAGAATGACTGGGTATATACGTTGGAAGGACTCAGGAAACGTCGTTCGTTATACGAAAGATGCTCGGCCCGATCTGACTGCCCAGCTCGTACAAGCAAAGACCGCAGCGCGTGGTCACCAAGGCCGTGTCCTTCGCTCGGATCCATGAGCCAGGCCAAGAAACGAGAGACGTTCACTTCACGCGGGTAACAAATTCGCAACGGAGCAGCAGTAGCCGCCAAGGAAAGCATGCGCTGCACATCCATGTCTGCGTACAACTCATCTACCTGCTCCTCAAGTGCCATCGAATGTTTCCTGATTCGTGATTTCATTGGGATCCAAACCTAGAGCTATCGTTCAAAGCTATGCAATAGGCCAACCCTATCTAATTTACGCTAAAACAGGATTATTGTTCCCGCACAGCGCGCTAGCCGCCCCCCCACAAGGTGCGGAGGACGCCCTTCGGCGGAGGTCTAGTGTGAGTCGAAAGTAGACGTTAGCATCGCTTGGGCCGGAAGCTGCCCCAGTGTCCTCTTCCGGCCAGGAGCGGACATCAATCGCGAGAGCAAGAGCCCTCCATATCGCGAAACACCGCCGCGAGGCTATGAGCTCCGTCAGGCCCGGCTGGATACGCGATGCGCGATTCTCAAGCTCAAGCCTTATCTCGCTAACGCAAGATGATTACCGGCTAGCGACCTTGGTCTCCGGAGCTGTTCCATGCCGTAGCTCGGCATCTTCTCCAGCGATTCGTCACTCCTGCCTTTCCGCCTGAATATGGATAGACGAAACGCCGGAAACCATGGAATGACTGGACCAAGCATCCAGCTCCTCTGCAATTGAGCCACTCAAGAGCCATCCGCGGCCGGTGGACTGAGCCGAGGCCAGGGCAAGAACCACAAATTCAGGCCACGATTGAGCGGCATGACTCGAGCAAGTACTCACCATGAAGCCGCCCTTGTGATATGGCTCGGCGTGGAGATTGCTGACTCCAAGACCAGCTTGCTGAAAGATCCGCGCCGCGACCTTGAGAGCCGCCTGCTGCGATGTGCAATTGGTGAACAAGCGCCAGTGCAAATCCATGCGTCCGCAATCTAATTGAAGGCCTCTGGGCGCGGTTGCGTCACTTATAGCAGAGGGCGCGCGACCATGCACCTCTCTCGCTACCCGAGGCGCCAGCATCGAAGAACAGCTTGGGAGCGTTGCAACCTCGATAGACGAAGGATCGCGAGGCGAAGGATCGCGTGACTCGGTGCCAGAGATGACCTGATCGAAACCAAGCTCGTGCTCCCCCAGCGCCAAAGAACCTTGCGCCCTCCTCGTCGAGATCTTGAATCGCCCACCCTGTGCTATTCCGTGGTGGCCCGCGCAGAGCGGAACATCTCCGCAACTTCGCCGGCATAAGCAATGGCATCCGGAACCCGGATCCTTCTCAAGTAGCTTTTCATTCCAGCCGCTTCATCGCGAAGCACGAGATACTCGATCAGGTGGCCGATAGGCATGTGCAGCGTTGCGGGAAGATTGACAAGGTTGTCTGGCCCTCCGTCTGCCTCCGAATAGGCGGCTAGTTTCTGCGCTATGTAGCTGAACGTCTGAACTCGCTCGGCACCGATCAAGTAAAGAAGTGCATCTGCCTTGATATTGGCATGCCCCATCCACGCCTCGTGTACACGGACGATGACCGGCTCGATCGGCGCCTCATGCTTGAAGGGCTGCTTCTTCAGATACGCGTCCAAGGCGAGTAGATAGTCGCGGTAGGCGGCAGAAGCCAGTAGGTCCGTCAGAGTCATGCGTGCAATCACAGCTTGGGAACTCCACCTATATCAAACATGGATAGCAGGGTGAAGCCGTGATCTGCACTTCGCCTGGAAGTGAAGCCCGCAACACGCCAGGAGCGCTTGCGCCATCAATTGACCGCATCGCAACTCGTGTTCTATTGCCAGTGTCACGAGGAACCGCTCGTCGAATGCTGTCGCATTTGCCGCACTCTGCGTCTTTGGCGGAAGGTTCTGACGACTCCGTTCCAGAAGTGCCAGTCTTCCCGTAACACAAGGCTCTCGCCACTTCCCGCGCTATGCCACAATGCCAAAAACGTCTCGGGCTTTGGCGGCTTTGGCCCACCCCCTTGGCATTTCCAACAACATCAGGCAACTCTGGTAGAGCCACCGACAACGGGTGGCCGGGCGTCGAAAACCCGATTCACTAGACGTTGTTTACGCTTGCCAGCCGGTGCCGCCACGCGCGGTGCCGGCTGGCAATCCGTCTGCCGGCTATGGCGGGCGGTGCGTGGGGGTCTTGTACCCGCCGGCATTGTCTAGTGATCCGGTTTTCGAGCCACGCATCGTCCGCCACCTTTATCGGTGGCGGCTTCTGCCTGCTTGCACGGAGCCTGCCATGACCACGCCGCACTCCCCTCCCCCGCGCCCCATCCAGGAAGCCCCCTCGCCTGCATCTGCTCTGGACCCCAACAGCCTCATCGCCATCCTGCACAGCATCGGCGCTGGTGCTGCAGCCGATGGCCAGCCGTGGCCCGAGCGCCATCACCTGCGCAGCCGGCAGATGGCGTTGTCCGACGCCGACTGCGCCCTCACCGGCCAGCGCGTCGTGCAGGAGATCCTGCTGGCGGCCGAGCGCACGCGCCAGAACGGCGAGCCCGACCAGTACGTGGGCGACCGGGTGATGGAGGGACTGGTAATGGCCGACATCGCACTCACGGCCTTCATCCACGAGCGGGTGCGGCCACAGGACTGAGGGCGCACTTGTGGGCGTGACGTTCTGTTTTTGTGCGGAGTGATGAATGAAGAAGCGTGGGCTTGCCGCGGCGGCGGTGTGCATCGTGGTGATCGGCGCGGTATGGGCGGGGTGGCCGGAGCCAGCGGGCGATCAGGTGTGGGCCTACCAGAAGCTGCAGCCAGCCGACTACCGGCTGCTGCACAGTGATGCACTCGGCTTCGTGACCGCCAAAGCAGATGAGGGCTTTGAACTGCACACGCGCTATGCCGGGGTGACGTCCTTCGAGATCCGCTGCAAGGGCGTTCTGGTGATGGACGTGGAGAACGCCCCCTCACGCGTGCTGATCCGGGTGCCCGCCGATGCACTTACGCGGGCGCCGGATATCGAGCGCCTGCGCCTCAGTTTCGAGCGATGGTTGGACTACCACCAGAGCCAGGGCGCGTTGCTGGTGGAGAGTGCAGGAACATCGTGGATCGAAGCGCTGTTTGGGAGCTTCAGTGAGTACGTGCCTGATGAGCAGCGTTGCTTGTTGGGGACCGCGGGCCGTCGTTGGTCGCAATCCCCTCTAGACGCTTCGCCAACGACTCCTGATCGCAGCCCGCGGAGTGCCCGTCGCACCATCGTGCGTTCTCTGTCCACCCTCCGCAGACTATCAGATTGGGCTCCGTCGCATTAAACGAATTGCGACGCCGTCATTGATCAGATTCGCGTCCGGCCAGAGGCTGACCTCTCCGGGTACTGGACGAACCCAGCGCCCCACGTAGCAATCCTACCGTCCAGTGACGCTGGCCCGATGCTCGACCATCAGGGGCAGCGCCGACATCATGGGCGGTCCGTACTGACGGAAACGGAGCCGTCTTCCCTCAGCCGGACGCTTACATACACATCTGGCGGAGGTATCCGATGGATCGACGCCCCCGCAGGAAGGATCTCCCAGCTGGTGATCGAACCGCAGACTGTTTTATGAATCAACCTGCGACTGTCCAACCCCCGCCTGGAAAGCTCGGCAACAACCCCTTCAGGGGGTGGCGATCAAAGCCCTTATAGGCAGCGCAGGTCTTTCCGGTCTGACCCATGGGATACGTTGAACTCTCCACCTCGTCCCTGCACCCCAGCAGGCCCAGGACGAGGAAGAGGATGGTTGGTATCCGAATGCATCGCATTGCCGGTTACTCCTTTCTTCCACTGCCGTGTTACACGCCTTGTCCATCGCAGCGCCTCCGAGTCGCCATCGCGTAGCCGTAAGGAACGGTGCTTTGGCGCGAGCACTGGCCGGATGACAGACCCGTCCGGGTCAGGCGCTACGCAGGATCGCCACCGGGGCCTCTTTGGCTGCTCGTCGGGCCGGAACAAATGCTGCGGCCTGGCCCAACAGAAGCACGGTCAGTACGCCAATGGCGAGAAATGGCGCCTCGATCCTGGCCACCTCGTAGTACCGGGCCACGGCCATGTTCAGGCCGATGGCCAGTACGGTGCCGACAACAGACCCGGTGGCGGTGAGAATCAGGTTCTCCACCAGGAAGTACCGGAGGATGTCGGATTTCCGGGCGCCCAATGCACGCCGGATACCGATCTGACGATACCGCTTGCGAACCCAGAAGCTGGCCAGTCCGTACACGCCCGTAGCCGTTACCACCAACAGCGCCAACCCAGAGCTCAGGAACATGATCGCCATGGTCTGATCGTGGCGGAAGTAGTCGGCGCGCAGTTCCCGGAACGAGGTGCTGCGGGCGATGGTGCGGTTTGCGTCGCGCTGCGACAAGGTCGCCTCACTGGACGCAATCACATCCGCCACTCGCCCATCCGCGGCACGGATGGCGAACATCACGCGAGGCCCGTCCGGAATCAGCGGCAGAATGAGTGACATGTCATTGTCTGCATCGGTCTTCAGAACAGGCCGGGAAAGCGTCTTGACGATGCCGACCACCTGGATGGGGTGCTGCGCATCGGCATACAGGAACTTGCCGACGGCGCCGCCCTCCGGAAACAGCTTGTCTGCCAGTGCCTGCGAGACAACGGCCTCGCTTGCCTTGTAGAGCCCGGCATAGTCGGCGCTGGCCTCCATCGGCACGAACGCTCCCGCAGACAGGTCACGGCCGGCAACAAGGGTCAGGCCCAACACCTGGACTGCTGGCGAAGATGCCGTGTAGACAGTCGGCTCTGCCTCGACGATGCCGGAGATATCATTTCCTTCAAGCACCTTGTTGGTGAATCCCACCGACCAGCTGCGCTGGGAGAGGGGAAGCGACTCTGCTGCAACTACCTGTTCGACGCCTGGCTGTTGCCGGATGGCCTCCAGGTCGGTCCTGATCGAGGCTGCAGGGTTGGCTGCTGCAGGCCCCAGGTACTCTGTCTCGATGACGCCCAGGTTCGCCTCTTCCAGGCCCGTCTTGTAGGTGAGGGTTCCCAGCCGCTCGGACAGCAGAAACGCAAGGTTCGTCACGCACGCCGTGGCAACCAGCACCTGCACCAGGAGAATGGACGCGATGACGCGGTTGCGGGTGAGCGCGCGGACGATAAGGGGGACTTCTGCAATGCTCATTCTGACGCCTTGATCTGCATGGCCAGACGGCCCGAGGTAGCGCGCAGCGCAGGGAAGAACGCAGCGATCACGCTGGAGACACACGCCAGGCCCATGGTGAGAGCGGCCATGCTCAGATCCATGTTGGCCAGCGAGGCGTAGTCTTCCGGCTGCATCCGCACAAGGTAGAGGCCGGCCTCTGCAACGATCAACCCTACCGCCCCGCCCAAGCCGCCGATGATCAGTGCTTCAGTGCAGAGCTGATAGATGACGTCCTGCCGACGCGCACCCAGCGCCCGACGGACCGATATCTCATGGGAACGGCGGGTGAAGCGGGCGAAGATCAAGGCACTCATGTTCAGCAGGCAAACGATCAGGAACCCCAGGCACAGCGCCAACTGCAGCTTCACCTCGTTGGGGATGATGCGATGCTCGACCAGGAAGTCCTTCAGGGACACCATCCGCGGTGCAGTTGTCCTGTCAAACCTTCCCGCCTGGTGCTGTGTACGTGCGTAGTTGCCCAGGAAGCGCTCGTACTGCTCGACACTGGCCGCGTCAGGCAACTCGGCCCAGAACTGGATCCACGACGTCCGAGCGTCCTGCAGGCGATTGGGTGATTTGTCACCACTCCATGAAAAGACGCTGTTGGACACCGTCATCTGCATCTCTGCCGCGGCACCTATCGGTATGAAGAAGTCTTCGCGCCCCTTGAACACGTCCTGCTGAAGGTCCGTATAGAACCTGGGGCGTGGGCTCCACGGACCGGCAACACCCACCACCGTGAATGCTTGGCCGCCAAGCCGAACGGTTGTACCCACCAGGCCTTCATCGCCCAAACGAGCAGCCAGATCCTGACCCAGCACGACAACCCGGGCGTGGGCAGCATCATCTTCACGCGTCCAGGCCCTGCCCTGCACCACTGGGATGCCGAACATGGCAAACGCATCTGCAGTGACATACTGCCCTTGCGTGAAAAATGGAATCTGCACGCTGCGCTGCGCATCCACCAATAGACGAGCAGATGCCAGCGCGGTCTGATGGGATGCCGGGGCCTGCCGCAGCAGGTTCTGCGCATCTACCCAGGTGAGGGCCACCCGCGGGTCCATGCCAGGCCTGACGTCGTAGGACGTGGGAAGCGCGTCAATGAAGGGGTGATAGAGATGCTCGCTCCGCCCCGGCAGTGGATCCCACGTCATTGTCCGCACGACGGTCAACATCGTCATGCTCGCGCCAATGCCCAACCCCAGCGCCAGGATCAGCGCGGCGCTCATCCCCTTGGTTTCCATAAGCCTGGTGCGGGCCAGCGCAAAGTAATAGCCGAACATATACATCTCTCTAATGCAGGAAGGTGGCCGCAGTCGGAATCACGTCCACCGGTTCAATCGAGATCCACGCCGTGCTGTTCTGCGCCCTGTCGCAGGCTTCCAGCAGATGCATCAGCCGGAAGCGCGAGCGTTGGACCATACGCAGCAGCGCGTCAATGTCCTGCTCGCTGCGATCCTTGATGAACGCCCTGGGTATCTTATTCTGATTCAGGGCGTCCACAACGGCCTCCAGGGTCAGGTAGCTGAGCCGCTGGGTGGAGGCACTGTCGATGAAGATCGAAGCGCTTTCCGCCATGCGCGGCAGAAACGCCGCCAGCAAGGCCTGGATGCTGTCCTGGGAGTGGTTGAAGTCGGAGAAGACCATGTCTATTCCGCCGTCAAAGGCGGGGGCCTGGGCAATCTCGGCAAAGCCGATCTCCTGCCAATTGGCGACAACGTGATTCTCGACCCCGGCCCACTGGAATACGTGCTGCAGGAAAGCGGGATAGTCCTGCCCCATCTCCCGCAGTGAATCGGCAAGCGGCCCCTGCAGGCCCTCGACAAACCTGATGCCTGGCTCACTGGAGAAGTGCGAGCCATTATCGTAGGTGTGAATGACACCGCTGCCGTTCTCCCGCAATGCACCGGCCATCCAGGCCGCAGTGACGCCAAAGCCGGTGCCCAGTTCGACCACGATGCGCGGGCGGGTCCGCTTGACCAGGCTGTACAACAGTACGCACAGGTCCTCGCTTCCGTAGACCCAGCCCATGGACTCGCGCAGCGAGCTCAGCTTCTCAAGCAGCATTCACACCTCCGGCGTTGCCGGCAAGCAACCACGCATCCAACGCATCCTGCACTGCCGCGTCGGCGGCGACGGAACGAAGGTAAGGCGAGAATGCATGGAAGGTGACCGCCTCGTCCGTCACATACAGGAGCATCTCTCCTGCTTCGGCACGGAAGGCCTGTGCAGCTGCTCGCGTCAGCTGCCCGCACACAGCATCATCGACCTCAACGCTTCCACGGGGAAAGTGGATTCCGTTGTAGTCCCGCCCAAGGAACCAGGCGATCACGGGGACGCCCTTCGGCCTGGACACGTGGAACTGATGCCTGCGGCGCTCTTCGTCATCAAGCTGCCGTTCCTGTCGCCAGTCAAAAAGCGACCAGACCGACTTCTGCATGGGGTCCTCGATACGGGAGAGGTCTGGTTCTTCGTAGCCAAAGCTATAGGCGAAGTCAGGCGTATTCGCCTCGGGAAGAGCGCGTTCGAGTTCAAACCACTGCACATTCAGCGGGGCCAGACACCGGGATACGCCGCGCGTGCCGGTGTCGTGACAGAGGCTCACCCCCAGCGCCAAAAGCGGCTGCAGGCGGATATGGAACCAGCGGGCGTCCACTCCGTGCTCGGCCAGGAACCGTTCGACCTGCGTCCCTTCCAGGGAGAAGACCCGGTTCACCACTTTGGTTCCGCGGAACAGACTCTCAAGATGCGCACCTGGGCTCAGCCGGAGAACCTCAGGCCAGGGTTGACCCTCCATTACTGGTATCAGCTCATCAATGTGTATGGCGGGGACACCCGTGGCCAGCGCCCGCAGCGCGACCGGGTCAAGGTGATCCGCGTGGATGACGACTGTTCTGCTCATTGCTGCCACTCCCCGTAGCGATACTGACGCTTCATCTCGGCCTGCATCTGATCGATCATCTGCCCGACCTCGCCATTGATGGCGTCCTTGGTCATCAACCGACCGCTCAGATCCTGCTCGATCAGGAAGCCGGCGGCGCAGACGGCCAACCTGCGCTGGACGTGGCGCTTGGCGGCTTCACCCAGGCCCGGAGAGATCTCAAGATGACGCTTGAGCAGGCGATGACACACGTAATAGACGAAGACCGCGTGGATGTAGGAGGAGTTGGGAATGGGATTGCCGGACCACGGAGACACGACACGGTGCTGGTAGTCATTGGCAACGAAGAACCCGTTGGCAAGCTCCCACGCGGCCAGATAGTTGTGCGTGCTTTCATGCATGATGCTCTCCATGCACGCCTCAACCAGAAGCTCAGGGTTATGCGTGTTCAGCAGCCGAATGGAACCCGGCTGCCTCGGCACATGCTCGGAGCCGTAGCGGCCGGCTTCGTCGGACGTGACTTCTGCCGACTTGCGTACGGTGATCCGCCGGACGAAGTTGCGGATGAGAAGGCCGTACATGGGTTCTGACCGATCAATCGCCGCCAGCGCCTCTGCCAGCTTTCGCGAGACATGCTCACGCTCCGCATCGGTCAGCGGCAGGCACGGTTGGCTCAGCACTCCAGAGCGTGGCTCATGGTGCCGCGCCGGTGGGCTCTCAAGATCCAACGCGATACAGTCACCCAGCTTCGGCAACTGCCGAAGGGTCCACACGCCCGTGGCATCCTTTTCCGCAACGCAGTCTCCAACCGGGCTGTAGAGCTGCCACTGCCGTGCCTCTCTCAGATATCTGCCGGTCCGCCCCTGCGCCAGCTCGGCGATCGACTTCTCCCGAGCGATGATGTCGTGCAGCGCGCCAAGCGCGCGGGCCTGTTCCTCTGCCCTCTCCTGCTCGTCGGCTCCCGCCTCCAGCCTACCCTTCCGTGCGGACTCCAGGCACAGATACTGCTCGCAGAACTCGGAACTGAGCAGTACGCGAGCTTGGCGATCGGCACTGATTGACTGGTACATCTGGTGCATGGCACGAGCCATGACCCCGTACTGCTGGTCGGCAAGCACTTCCTGAAGTCGCGCTCTCATCCTGCGGAGTCTTGACCAGAGGATGCCCTCGACGACCGGCTCCATGCTTTCTGTTGCATCTGCGATTTCCATCAGGCAGATCGGGTTCTTTACATCTGGCGGTTGCGCCTGGGCCATCGAACTCATTCTCCTACTCCATGTGGTGATCGCCGTCCTCGCCACCTGCTCCTGGCCGCTCTTATCCACCCTTCAAATCCACTTTGAGGCCCAAGATAAAGAACCACCTCCGGCCTCCATAGGCTCTGCATGACAGTGATTCACGTGCAAGGGGCGGAGAGATCCCCGCCCCTCTCTCTTCAGACGTCGAATCGGGAATCCGCGGCGATGCGCGAAGCAAATGTCATCTGCTTGCTCGCCGTGTCATGATGGTGATGGGATCCGAAAGAATCGGAGTGATGGTGCCCATCTGCGAGAAGCGCAGATTTCTCGTCTCTGAACTCACTGATGCTCAGAGACTGCATATCCGCCTGGATGGACGTCGACGCCGCAATGTCATTGGCGAAAGTTCCGTTCGATGCAGCAGCAGAAGCCGAACCTGCGGCCGCGACACCCGCAATGATCAGCGTGAGGGACGAGAGAGTCTTCACAGCAGTGCGTTGGGTCATTTTTCTTTACTCCATGTAATGGTGGGCATTTGATCTTCTGAGCTGCGAACGTGATCAGCGTTGTGGCTCAACTTGATTCAACGGCCCGCCGGCATCCAGCTGCAACCTCGCTGCTGTGCCGCGCACAGCTTCCGCCGCGCTTGGGCGGTTGCGCCCCAGCTTTCACTACGTGCAAGGGCAACCATCACGGGTCGAGTGCTTGCATTTGCACTTGAGTGTTGGCCCTGAAAGGACGTCACTGTCGCTAACGTCTTGGCCAAGGATAGGGAGGACGCGGCGTTCATCCCGCATCGCCACGTGTCAGAAGCAGCGTCCTCAGCGCATTCAAGAAGAGATTGGTGCGAGAACCGACATATGTAGGCCTGCTACAGAATTGACGATCTGTATTGGCGCTCACACACTTCCCCGCACGCCCTGTGCAAGGCAGCATAGGAAGGGGAGTATTCATGGAGTTCCGCACTGATTCACTGTCCGCCCGGATCCGCGTTGCGCGTATCAGCAACGGGCTATCTCAAACCGATCTCGCCAAAGCCCTGAACGTAAACCGGGCGACGGTGGGCCACTGGGAACGCGAACTAGGCTTCGTGCCGTCTATCGACCATGTGCATGCGCTGAGCAGGGTCACGTGCGTGAGCGTATCTTGGCTGATTACGGGGGACACCATCGCGGATGGTGGCAAGCCAGAAGGAATGCGCCTGCAGATGGAAGCCCACATGTTGACGGCATCGCGCAACCTGCCGATCTCCCTCCTCGACAACATTGTTGAGTTGATGAGGTCTGCCGAACGACATATCTGACGTCGTCCTGACGACTGAACCACACGTAGTGGCTGGCCGGACAAATCCTATATACCCCGCCGGAGTACTCCGATGGTGATCGGCGCACCGCCGCCTCACCATCAAGCGCCACTCCGCAGGAATCCACACATGAGCCTGGCGCTGGTCCACAGCCGTGCCCGCGCCGGGGTCGACGCCCCGCTGGTGCGGATCGAAGTGCATCTCTCCGGCGGCCTGCCGGTCACCCAGATTGTCGGCCTGGCCGAGACCAGCGTGCGCGAATCACGCGAGCGCGTGCGTGCCGCCCTGCTCTGCGCGCGCTTCGACTTCCCGCAGCGGCGCATCACCTTGAGCCTCGCGCCCGCCGACCTGCCCAAGGAAGGCGGTCGCTATGACCTGGCGATTGCCTTGGGCATCCTCGCTGCCAGTGGCCAGGTCGATCCGCAGTCGCTGCTGCAGTACGAGTTCCTCGGCGAGCTGGGCCTGACCGGCGAGCTGCGCCCGGTGTCCGGTGCGCTGCCCGCCGCCATTGCCGCCGCCGAAGCGGGGCGAATCCTGATTGTGCCGCCAGGCAACGCTGCCGAAGCCGCCCTCGCCCAGCACGCCGATGTGCGCGTTGCACGTACCCTGCTGGAATGCTGCGCCGGGCTTGGCAATCCGCGTTTGCTACCGCAGGTGGAACGCGTGGACACCACACCGTTGCCACTGCCCGATCTGGCCGACGTTCGTGGACAGGCGCTCGCGCGCCGGGCATTGGAAGTGGCTGCGGCCGGTGGCCATCATCTGCTGCTGATCGGCAGCCCTGGCTGCGGCAAGACCCTGCTGGCCTCGCGCCTACCCAGCCTGCTGCCGGATTCCGAAGAGATCGATGCCCTGCAGTTGGCGGCCATCACCTCGGTCAGCGGCGAAGGGCTGGACCCGAAGCGTTGGCGGCAGCGGCCGTTCCGGGCGCCGCACCACAGCGCGAGCGCTGCAGCGTTGGTGGGCGGCGGCAATCCGCCCTGCCCCGGCGAAATCTCGCTGGCGCACCACGGCGTGCTGTTCCTGGATGAACTGCCGGAGTGGAATCGCAGCGCATTGGAAACCTTGCGCGAACCGCTGGAGTCGGGTCACATCCGCATCTCCCGCGCAGCGCGCAGCGTGGTCTACCCGGCACGTTTTCAACTGGTGGCGGCGATGAACCCGTGTCCCTGTGGCTGGGCCGGCGACCGCAGCAACCGTTGCCTGTGCAGCGACGAGCGCATCACCCGCTACCGCGCGCGGGTATCGGGCCCGTTGCTGGACCGCATCGACCTGCACATCAACGTGAGCCGCATGGATGCGGTGGAGCTGCGCGAGAGCACGCCGCTGGGTGAGCCCAGCGCCAGCGTGCGTTCGCGGGTGGAAGCGGCACATGCGCGGCAGCAGTCGCGCGGTGGCCTCAACGCGCACCTGCCGCCTGCTGCGCTGCGTGCGTGCACGCGCTTGAGCGAAGCAGACCAGGACCTGCTGGAGCAGGCCATCGAGCGCCTTCAGCTGTCGGCGCGGGCGATGCATCGCATCCTGCGCGTGGCACGCACCATTGCCGATCTTGCCGAAAGCGAGACCATCCAGACCGCGCACCTGGCCGAGGCCATTGGCTACCGGCAGCTGGACCGGGGCAAGCCAGGTGCATAGCACTCTGTTGCATGCACGAAGGAATCAGATTCATCTGATATCTGCCATGCCACCTGCGCCCTGACCATTTCCGCGAGCCCATACACAAGGAGACGCGGTTTTGCTCAGGATGCTCATCATGGGCGGGCAGGAGGCCGCCCGTCAGCGGATATCACGGACGATAGGACGGCGCGGCCTGATCCGCATGGAATCGATCTACAGCGTGGACAGCGGCCTGTCGGTGCTGGAATGGCGCAACTACGACCTGGTGGGAACGTTCCTGGCGGCCGGCCTCGGCACGCGCCTGCAGGAATCGTTCGTGCTGCGCGATGCGAAGGTGCAGCTGGTGCTGTTCGGCATAGGGCTGAGCGAGGAAGTCGCCAGTATCCGCCTGCGCCTGCGCGCGCAGGGTCTGCCGTCGCCGATTCTGGTCCGGACCGACTTTGACAGCTACGACGAGTCGCTGTTCTGGCGATCGCTGACGTCGCACATGATCCTGCCGTCGGTACTGGAGGGCACTGGCCCCCTCCCCGCCGTGGGCGACGCGTGCGACCATGCAGGGCCCAGTCCCTAGCGGTGCCTGCCTCGCCAGGTGCCCGCCCAGCCATTCATGAGCACTCCCCAGCCGCCGCACCTGCCGCCCTCCGATGCGTCCACCCCGCTGACACCTGCGGCAACCGGCGGCGGCGGGCCTCTGGGTGAAACGAAGATGCGCGAAATCGCGGTGCGGATCTCACAGTACTTCCGCGATTTCCTTGAATCGGATTTCAAGCGCGCGCAGGCACCGCGGCGCCGCATCGTGCTTACCAGCGATTCTGGCTTCCGCGCGGGCATGCGCACCGCGCCGTATCCGGCGTTGGACAAGGAGCTGTGGAAGCTGCTCAGCCGGCCCTCCGGCGAGGAGCTGTCGTTCACCATCGGCCCGCGCAGCTATACCCGGCCGATCAGCGCGACGCTGCGCCGCATCATCGAAGAACAAGTGAACGCCATCACCGAGACCGCCATCGCCACGGTGCGCGTGACCGTGCTGGACAAGGCACGTGCCAGCATGGCCGGTGCACTGGAAGACCCGGAAGCCTGGGTGGAATCGGTGCAGGGCACCCTGGTGGATGCGATGTGCGTGCAGGTGGTGCGGCCGCTGATCGCGCATCTGGCCGGCCCACTGCAGGGTCAGGCGTACTGGGTGATGGATTCGCTGCACGCGGCTGAATCGGATCTGGTCACCCGCTCCGTTGTGGATCTGTACCAGACCCTGCCGGAGGTGCTGGCGCGCTTGCTGGCCACCGGTGACGAGCTGCCGCTGCAGCAGGCGTGCGAGCACCAGCTGACCCGCGAAGGCACGATCAGCGCGCTGATGGCGTTCTTCGAGAACTTCGTGGCGGCCGACGCCTTCCATGAGTTCCGCGACCTGGAAACCTATGTCGCCACCGGTGATGGCCTGCAGCTGTATCTCTACGTGGGCACGCTCAAGTACGCGGGCGTGCAGTACCCGGTGTTCTACCTGCCGCTGGACGTGGTGCGGGCCAAGGATGGGTCGGGCTACACCCTGACCCTCAGCAACCGCCTGTTCGCCAACCGCCGCGCGATCGACTTCGTGCTGCAGGAACTGGCCGTGGGCATGGCCCGCGAGTGGGTGTCGCCGATCCAGGAGCGCATCCAGTACCTCGACCCGGCGCAGAGCCTGTTTGAAGTGGCGGCGTCGCTGTTCCGGCAGGTAGCCAACGCGATGGATCTGGGCGGCGACGTCTCGCTTTCCTCGTCTGCCAGCGAGGCATCCACCGCCACCGTGGCGCTGTCACCTGCCCTGCACCTGGCTGCGTTCGAGCGCGCCGACGAGGCGCTGTTGAATGATTTCGAGGAGATCATCGACCAGGCCCGCAATGGGGGGTCGAAGCTGGTGGATCTGTTCCACGGCATGGTGGAAGGCGTGCTGATGCGCAACCCCGAGCCGATCGGGGAACGGGTGGAATCGGCCTGGGATGCGCTGCCGCTGGTGGAGCGCATGGTGTTCGATTCGCCCATTCCGTTGAACGAGGAACAGCGCAAGATCCTGCTGGCGGTGCGCGAACCACAGGGCCGCATCGTGGTGGTCGAAGGCCCGCCCGGCACCGGCAAGTCGCACACCATCACCGCCATCGCTGCGGACTGCGCGTTCAACAAGAAAAGCTGCCTGGTGCTGTCGGACAAGACCGAAGCGCTGGACGTGGTGTACGACAAGCTGTCCGATGCGATGAGCCGGGTTCGCCATGATCGCGACTTCCCCAACCCGATCCTGCGGCTGGGCCAGCAGGCGGCCAACTTCAAGCGCCTGACCTCCACCGGCACCGTCAGCCAGATCTCGGCCTTCGCCAAGGCGATGAAGGCCAACCAGCCCGCACTAGAAAGCGAGCGCCAGGACACGGCGCAGACACTGCGGCAGGCCATCTCCAACACCGTGCAGACGCTGGGGCGTGTATCGCTTGCTGCAGTGAAGACCATGCACGAGCAGGAAGCGGCGCTGGGCGAGCGCGCCCCCGCGGTGCTGCAGCAGGTACACGCGGTGATGGATGCCAACGTGCTGGCCGAGCTGGAAGCGGTGACCGCGCAGGCGGACGCACTGGAAGCCTATCTTGCCGACCTGTTCGGCAGCACCGACTACACGCCGGCCTCACTGGACGAACGTATCCGCCGCGATGCGGTGACCACCGCCTTTCTTGCCGACCGACCGGTTGACGGTTGGGCGCTGTTCGAGTCGTTGGCTGCCGAGCAGATACGGCTGCTGGGCACGCTGTTGCTGCAGTACCAGCAGCTGAAGATGCCGCTGCTGGGCTATCTGCTGCGTGGCAATGCGGTGCGCGGGCTGGAGCTTCAGCTCAACCAGCTCGGCACCACCCGCCCGCTGCTGCTCAAGCAGGATGAAGCCGCCCTGCAGAACATCGTGCAGGGCGCAAACGCGCTGCGCATGAAGCTGGAGGCCGAAGGCCTGGGCACGCAGCTGCCGGCCAGTTACCGGCAGATTGCCCACGGCGCCGCGCCGGGCCCGGGTGCGGCGGTTGCACGGCAGGCGATGACCCTGCTGGCGCGGCTCAATCCGGCCATCGTCGAGGCCCTGCTGGCCGAGCCGAAGGACGATCCCGCACTGTGGGCGCTGACCCTGCGCTTCCTGCAGGGCTGGATGGCCACGCGCAAGGCCTTCGTCGACGCGCCGCAGTACGACTATGTGGGCACCAAGACCAAGCTGGAGCGCTTGAACACCTCGGTGATGAATGCCCATGTGGATGGGCGCCTGATCAGCTTCATGGATCATCACCGCGCCGATGCGCGGGCGTTGGCGGGCGTGATCGCCAACCGGCAGAAATTCCCGGTGGACAAGTTCGAGAGCGTGCGCGAGTCGTTCCCGGTGATGATCGCCAGCATCCGCGAGTTCGGCGAGTACATGCCGCTGGCACCGGACCTGTTCGACGTACTGGTGATCGACGAAGGCTCGCAGGTCTCTGTGGCGCAGGCGCTGCCGGCGCTGCTGCGCGCGCGCAAGGTGGTGGTGCTGGGCGACTCCAAGCAGTTTTCCAACGTCAAGGCCGCCAACGCCAGCATCGCGCTGAACGACAAGTACCGCTCGGACCTGGTCAACTACTTCCGCACCAACGTCAGCCAGCAGGCCGACGTGCTGGAACGGCTGGCCATGTTCGATGTGAAGCGCTCGGTGCTGGAGTTCTGCTCGCTCTCGGCCTCGTACTCGGTGATGCTGCGCAAGCATTTCCGCAGCTATGCGGAACTGATCGGGTTCTCGTCCTCCACCTTCTACAACCACCAGCTGCAGGCGCTGAAGATCCGCAGCCGGCCGCTGCAGGAAGTGATCCGCTTCAGCCAGATCGATGCCAGTGGGCACCGCACCAGCCGCAGCACCAACGACGCCGAAGCGGCGTTCATTGCCGAGCGCCTGGTGGAACTGCTGGATACGGACGCGCCGCCCACGGTCGGCATCATCACGCCGTTCCGCGAGCAGCAGACGCTGTTGTCCAAGACGCTGTTCAACCATCCGCGCGGCCGCGAGTTCGAAGAGCGGCTTCGCCTGAAGGTGATGACGGTCGACTCCTGCCAGGGTGAGGAACGCGGGCTGATCTTCTATTCGATGGTGGCGACTGCCGGCCAGGATGCGCTGAACTACATCTTCCCGGTCAGCCTGAGCGGCGCGGTGGATGCGGTGGAAGACAAGCTGAAAGTGCAGCGCCTGAATGTCGGCTTCTCCCGTGCGCAGGAGGCGATCTGGTTCGTTCATTCGATGCCGGTGGATGCGTTCCGCGGCGCGATTGGCCATGCGCTGCGTTACTACGCCAGCCAGCTGGACCGTCCCGCGCCCGACGCCGCGCAGACCGATGCGCGCAGCCCGATGGAATCGAAGGTGCTGCAGTGGCTGCAGCAGACGCCGTTCGTGCTTGCCCATGGCGATGCGGTCGAGATCATTCCGCAGTTCCCGGTGGGCGACTACCTGCGCCAGCTTGACCCTACCTATCAGCACCCGGCGTGGCGCGTGGACTTCCTGGTGACCGTGCAGACCGTGCGCGGCGCACTGCAGATCGTGATCGAGTACGACGGCTTCGAATTCCATTTCCGCCGCGACAAGCCGGTGCATGTGGGCAACCACGAGCGCTATCTGGTGGAGGCCGACGTCGAGCGCCAGCTGACCCTGGAAAGCTACGGCTACCGCTTCCTGCGCATCAACCGGTTCAACCTCGGCAGCGACCCGGTGCAGACGCTGTCCGACCGGCTCTATCGCCTGATTGAAGTGGCCGGCACGGAGATCCGCTCGGCAGCGGTCGATCAGGTGATCGAGCAGGTGCAGGGGCTGGAATCGAAAGAGAAGAAAGTCTGCAGCCGCTGTGGGCAGATCCGCAGCCAGGAAGAGTTCTTCGACCCTGACCTGCGCGCCGGTGCCGGCGGGGTGGGACGGATCTGCATGCCCTGCAAGGCGGGCTAGGCGGTGCTGCCGGGTGCCAGCGTGCGCACGGCCACCGCCGCCAGCCTGCGGCTGACCAGCCCGTAGAGTTCTTCCAGTTCGGCCGCGCGCGCCTCGGTCATGTTGGTACCGAAAAGTACCCGCGACAGCGCCGCCTTGTGGGTGTCGGCAGGATGGCGCGCCCGCGCCCGGTACACGGCCTGCAGCACCAGCCAGGCCAGGCGGAACCCGCCCCCGGGCAGGGGGCGGACTACGCGGTCATAGACCTGCCAGAACTGGTATTCGGCCTCCAGGTCGACCGCCGGTGCTGCGAACGGCACCGGACGCGCACGTCCATGGGCGCGCCTGCGAACCGGAGGGAAACGGGGGTTGTGCTGTGCCATGCCTACAGGATGACCCAGCAACATTGTGGGAACCTTGCGTTGGTGCCGGAATATCAGTGCTGATTGTGCAAAGTGCGGCGGATGGCCCGCTTGGGTGGAGCGATTCCGCCGGGCATGGCCCGGCGCTACCGGATTGCGTGCGGCGAGGGCCACGCTTGGGTAGATGCCAACCTTGGTTGGCAAGGCGCGTCGGCGCCGGAGGGATTCCGCCGGGCATGGCCCGGCGCTACCGGATTGCGTGCGGCGAGGGGGCCCGCTTGGGTAGATGCCAACCTTGGTTGGCAAGGCGCGTCGGCGCCGGAGCGATTCCGCCGGGCATGGCACGGCGCTACCGGTTTGCGTGCGGCGAAGGGCCACGCTTGGGTAGATGCCAACCTTGGTTGGCAAGGCGCGTCGGCGCCGGAGGGATTTCGCCGGGCATGGCCCGGCGCTACCGGATTGCGTGCGGCGAGGGCCCCGCTTGGGTAGATGCCAACCTTGGTTGGCAAGG
>Ga0153974_1000078_pt1 | contig 23140 bp, 5 predicted proteins | sample TSGA058MetaG_FD_104741 | JGI IMG/M metagenome (GOLD analysis project Ga0153974, IMG submission 104741) | Attine ant fungus gardens microbial communities from Georgia, USA - TSGA058 MetaG | ecosystem: Host-associated > Fungi > Mycelium > Unclassified | place: USA: Georgia, Yuchi Wildlife... | reverse complement strand
TGAAATACTTTTATACCATTTTTATTTTTTTGCCCCCTTTTCTAAAATTGTGCACAACAAGCTTTGGATATTAAAATTTTAATAAATAAGGTAATTTAAGTCAGGTTATATTAAGGTAAATTTAATTTTTACTCTTTTTTATTTTAAAACTCAATTCTTCATGTTTTTCATTCAGGACTATAGGGTTTTGTAATTTTGTAATCTATTTAATTACGAGGTAGTATTCCACGTTTAACCCTTTTTACTTTGCTACTTTATTTTGTAATGTATGTTATTCTTTAAATTATTTTTATATAAGTTATATATGGAAAAGGAACACGAGTCAAGCTACTTATCTTTAATATTAAATATTAGCTTTATAAAGTTTTAGTGCGTGCTATTCCACACTTTAGTTTTAAATAATCATGGATAATTTATTATCTTTAAGATATTTGGAATACTAGCAAATAGTTAGAGTTTTAATTTAGTTTGTATTTGAGTGTTAAATTTGTATTGTACTTATTTTAATGCAAGGTTTGCGTTCCATTTAGTCATTAAATTTGTAGATAGAGAGCAAGATTTTTTGTTTGTTTGTTTTTATTATTGTCTTATCTTATGCCTTATTTTAAGCTCCATTCGCGAGTTGACCTCGACTAGAAAAATTGGAACTGTTGAAGATTTTAATTATATGTCTTAAGGGTTATCGTTTAGTAGAGGGTAAATTTTGGATAAAACTACTCAACTACGATATTGATTAAAACTCCCGCTTTAGCTATCAGAAGTATAACTTAAATCTTGTTTAATTTCTTCTTTGTTAAAGAATCCGTTATAGTTTCTGCTCAGGATAAATCCATATTATTTTAACCATGTTTAGAAACGAAAGACTCACCCTTATTTATCTAGGCCTATCTTTTGTGGCGATTTACTGGTTTAAGATTGGTATTAGCATAGTATTCTACTTAAACTTTACCCTTGTTTCAATATAGCCATTTTCATATAAAACTCATTTTTTTAGTTTTAGTCGTAGATACGAATTACTTATTAGTATTACATAGTCCTCATAACGCTGGATTTACTTATTGAATTAGTATTACTAAATCCGTTGTGGATCGACTTATGATTGTCTTTATAGTTAATTACCAGGCTTCCTACTACAGTTACAGTAGCTGACAATTTGAATTGGAATAATATATTATAGGACGAACTATAAAACCCTTCATAATTACAAGCTTATAAACTAATTAAACCTATGGTGGATATGTAGCTCGCTCGATTCGATTTAACTTAGTGGTTTGGTATTAAAATTTTTAAACATCCCAGATACTCCGTTAAGAACTACATTGTAAGAGTAGCAGAAAACAGCAATTAATAATTAAGTGTAAACTTATAAACCTTATAGTAGTATACCCGATTATTTAAAAAGAGATTGAGACCTTGATTAACTATCAATATAAACCTGTATTACTTAAAAACGGAATAACCCATCGATAATCCTTTTGTATTGTTTGTTAGACATAATGCGTACTAAACTCAACATTCATAGATATGATTAAAATCCGTTACGATACCACTATTATAAAAATATTAAAATTTTAGAACAACGTGCCGCCTCGAAACAAATAACCTTGTAAAGTTATAATAAATTATACCCTAACTTTTAATTAAGAATAAAAGATGCTGAAATACCTTTAACTTATATTTAGATATTTAGTTATACAGGGAGCAGTACACACCTTTATATTTTTTATTTTTATTAAGTTAAACCAGTAACCTTTTATTAGTTATTTTATAATTTATTTATTAAACTTGTAAACTTTTAGTATGTATTTTTAATAAGAATTATTTTAATTTTAATTTGTATTTCTTTTGGGTATTAATTATAGATTATCCGAAAGTTTGGGAATGGATGATAGTTTTAACTAGTGTTTTAAGGAGGTATTCGTATCCTGTGGGCATCGGTGTGTTTTCGATTAGTCATTTGTGAGTTATGTTGTCGAAACAACGATAGATATCTGCGTCTATGATGTATTGAGTGTTATAGATTATTTTTCTTTAAGGTTTATTGGGTTTTTCATACACTCATCTAGGCATGTGGATCTTTTTCTTAGGAGAACAATATCACCATATCCTGGAATAGTCACGAGTATATAATTTGTGGGGTCATTATGATCCAAAGGGTTGTTTTTGTCGGGTAAGGTGTCCCGAATTATAGAAGTTTCTTTCAATTCTAGGTATGGTCTATCTCTTTTTGATACCTCTCTTTTTTTATCTATTGTACTGTAATCGGTTATTAATGTAAGCGGGTTATAATTTCTTCCAGGCCTCACCAAGAGGGTCAAGGTATGGATCTATAACTAGTTTAAGTAACATTTGGAATGGTCTATCATGTATAGAGGGGATAGGGAGGGGGGAATGGGATTTGGAATTAACAGTGTTAGTACGCCTTTTGGTTTGTAATAGGTTAATCCTGAGTCTCTAATATATTTTAGTAATCCAAATTTAAGTGTATTGTTATTGGATATTGCAGTTTCGTATTTCTGATTTGCATACTTAACTGGATCCGTATTAATCAAGATTAAGATTTATTTTACTTCTGTTAGGGGTTATGGGGTTTTAAGATGTCTTCTTAAATTTTATCCATCGCTTACTACATCTAGAGTTTTTGTTATAGTTTGGTCTGTTTTGCCAGAGGTAAGTGATACTAACTCTCCAAGAGTTTTATATAATTCGGATAAATACGTTTTCGCAGCGTCTTTTATGACATGTATACCTTATAACCTTGTTCCGTCCATTCTAGGAGATATAAGTCCGTTGCTTTTCTGTGTAACTTCTACTGGTCAAAAAATTAGATTTTCCATATTGTTTCTCGCTTCTCCTAAAATTTCTGGTCATACTTCTTGGTTATTTACTCTGTCTAAATATACGATAGGAAAATTATTACGCAATTTGTAAGGTATAGGTTCATTGGAAGTTATTGTTATCTGTTCTAGATCTTTTATTTAAGATTCTATCCTGTTAATATTCTTTTCCAATGTAGTTTTTACCTTATCTGGGTTATTTATGGTGTTAATGTCAAGATGGATTTCCAAGATATTGAGTTTAACGTTTAAATATCAGGTAAAGACTTTATAACTCTTTAATGAAATTAAGAATATAGTTAGATTGATATACATTTGTATACCTTTCTTTATACCAGATGGGTTGCTATTTTGTTAATCTAAGAATCATACAGTATTAGAATCTTGTTTGTAACTCTCTATATTCTTTCTAAGTACGGGAGTAATTATGTCTTCTAAATCTCTTTTCTTATCTTCCAGAGATTTTATACCATCTGGTCAGGTAGAATAAGATCGTCTCTGAATTCTGAATTGATCCTCCCCCGGTTAGAAAATTTGGTATACTGCTTATACTTAATATAGTTTCATGACTAAATTTAGGTTTCACACCATCTAAATTATGGATAGTACTACTGTTTGTACCATCGCGAATCTTATTACCCTCGAGGATAGTAACATCCAAACCCTAGTTAAAGGAATTAGATAATGGTCCCTTATTCTTCTTGAGCAGTTATCAATATTTAAATATTGGGTGCTATTTAGTAGCGATATTAATCATCTGTTTATTCCTTCGTCCCTTTTAATCTCACTTAACCTCTTGTTATTGATGCAGAACCTTATTTATAACCCCTTTTATTTTTGGAGTATCACTCCATTGTGTAGGTATAGAGAGTCAACAGAGTAAAAGATAATAATAATGTAAGTACGGGATTTTCTGCCCTACCCATCTATATCTCAATAAAGAAACAAAAATGGGAGACAAGATAATGGAAAGCCGCACACATAATCCAAGAATGGTGGAATATAGGGTAAAAAGGGAAGATGGAAATATAATTTAAATAAAGTGTTAACATTACAGACTCACATGGACAGGATATCCATTTTGGGAGAGTATAATATTATCGATTAAAACAAAATGTTCACCTTTGAAGTGTACCCAATTAGATATCAATTATTATCCGGAAAAATTAACAGTGAGGGATAAACTCAATAAGTATAAAGAATAAGTTGCAAATATCATATTTTTATAAAATACAGTATAGGAATAAAAGGAAAATTTGATTAAATCATGTTTATCTAAAACAGTTTTTGTGTAGTGGGATCATATCCAAAATTAAAATTTAATTAAGATGTATGTTAGTAAAATAGTGGATTTTTTTGTTTAATTTAAAGTAGTTAAAAAAATTTAAAAAAGAATGGTATGAAAAGGATGAAGAAAATAATATAAATATTAAATTATAAGTTACCAACTATGAGGTAAATATGTATCATATAATTTCGTAAGATTTTTAAGTATAATTATCAACATTTTAAAATGTTTTTATAAACTCTTAATAATTCAATATATTTGAGGATCATCATCCCCAAGATAATTTTTAATAATAATAAATTAATTAAAAAGATAATACGAAAGAGAAATAGGGTGTTAAGAATAATTTAAATTCTTTCTAAAAAGATATCCCAAATTTTGACAGCACAATGTTAACGATTAAAACAAAATGTTCACCTTTTTACTGTACCCCAAATTGATATCAATTATTCTCCCGCAAAAATATAAAGTTTGACCTTTAAAATCAATAGGAAGATGGTGATATGGTATAACATAGCAAGTAATAAGTTAATTCACAAGATCATCAAGGGAGGTGTGAAAATGAAATTATGTAAAGAAAAATTTGTTGATCATACCATCTCATTCTTAAATTTAAGTTTTACCTAGTAAGTAAACTGTGTTGGTTGATTAAATCATGTTTCTCTTAAAAAGTTTTTGTTCGGAGTGGGATCATGTCCATAATAATTAAGATGTAAGTTAGTAAAAAATAGTCGGTTTTAAGATTTAAATTAAACTAGTTAAAGATGATAAATAATGGAATGGGATAAGTAAGAAGAAGGAAATAAAATTATTTTTAAAATGTTAAAATATAACATACCATGTATGAGGTATACAAGGTGGGTGTGCCATCGTATGATTTTAAAGTTTAAATTTTAAATTTTTCACCTTTGAAAAAGAACTCATAGTAAAGATTAATCTAAATAGATTTTTTTCATAAAGAATGTAAATTATAGTAAGGAGATTTAAAATAAATTTATCAACCATTTTAAAAAATAGCATTCTAAATTAAGGGTTAGATTAGAGTTAACTAGACTAACAAAAGTAACATAATATTAATACTAAATAATAATAGCAATTTATTTGAGTTTTTATTTTAAGTACTAAATTAAAGGTAAAAAAGATTAGCTACGAAAACAACACGACTTATGGACTTACGAAAACAACACGAGTTAAGGATTTCTATAGATAGTTATTTGTGTATTACCTCTTTTCTGTTAAAATTTTTGTTTTTTTTTTGGATAATAAGTCATAGTATTGTTATAACTCCTATCACGAGGATCGGGGTTTATTATTATAATTTATAATTTGTCTGATATGATGACTTCTAGTTCTGTTAAGAGATTGATTATGAAAAGTTCTGCTCGTCTATGGCGATATAAATTAGGTAATGCTATTACCCTAGAGGGTGTCCTGAGGAGTTATTAAAATAGAATGATTAATTATAGTATTAGAAATATGAGGACTTTCCATGATTAGTTAAAAAGTTAAAGGAAAATTTGAAGTTGCAGAAAAATTTGAAGTTGCATAAATATTTTTTTAAGTTGTAATTCATACCTAAGTCGTCAATATAAATATTTTTTTAAGTTGTAATTTATTTTGTCTATTTGTCTTGTCTATTTTTATTTGTCTTTCGATTCTTTACTATTTTAAATTATTTGCCCTTAAGTAAAAGAGCATAACTATTAATTTCACTTATGTATTTTATCTAGGAAGCATATTTTTTTAATTATTGCATAGTTATGGATAAAATTTAAGGTACAAAGATAAACTAAAAATAAACTAAAAAAGATACAAAGAGAAAAGATTATAGGAAATTAACTATAAGATAGTCTAAGTTATCTTAATTTATAAATTATTTAGATATATATATAAGTGATTATTTATGGGACAAGAAATTATATATATAGGTGATTTATTTAGGGGACGATTATTATTAAATAACTATTCAAGATAATAAATATTATGAATTTAAGAAAAGGTAGTATTAGTCGATTAAACATGTCGCTAGCTCTAAATTTGTAAAAGATTATTCATCTTATTAGTATCAAAGAGTTAAAGGGATCTACTTGAAAAGGCATAAATTTTATCTGTATATCTGACAAATTATAAGAAGTTTTTAAGAAGCAATCTAAAGACCACTTAAATTTTAAATAACCAAAGTTACCATTCGATCATCTTCCTTATTTTTCTTTAAAAGTCAATGACAAAATGCTCTAAGTAAAAAGTATTTAATTAGAGTTATAGCCAGATTAAAAATAAAATTTTATTAAGATAACCTTAGACTTAAACTATTTTTGGTATTGGTACGAAAAATTTATTATTTTCCTAACAAAAGGAAGTAGGAGTATATAAGAGCATATTAACCCTAATAAATTTAAATAAATTTTATGATAAAAGTCTAAAGATTTATATACTAAGCAAATATATTTTATATTTTATATTTTACTTTTCTCTTTTTTATAAAACAAAGACTAGACTTAATAATTTAAAATTAAATCTTAAGGTTTAAATACTAGAATTAATAAATTTAATTAAAGGTTAAGTTTTTTTAATTAAGTATTTTTTTTATTTTTTGCTTAGATTTAGCAATAATTTAAAATTAGCAGTTATATATTGCAATAAATACTTGCGGTTTAAATCAATATTTGATTTGGCGATTTTACAAGTTATTAGATAGAGTAGAAGGTAGTATTGGACCCTGCGGGATTTTTTTTAAAAAGGTCTTAACATAAAGATTTTTAGTTAGGCAAAGGAAGAAATCTAAAAATAGATTACATTAAGGCCATTACCCAATGGTGCATATAAAGTATAAGATTAATAGATGTGGTTTAATTTAACTCTTAAATTTTAATCATAAACTATACTATATAAATAAGAAAGGTTATTTGATATAATTGGTGATTTTTATTAGTAAAATACTTATTATTCCGTAGGGTTTAAAATAAATTATATTTTGTTATTTGGATACTTGCTAATAAATTAGGTTTAAATTACCTTAAATAGCTTAATATCCTTAATATTATTAATTATAATTGAAAAATATTTGTACCCCCTCGCGGTTTAGTTTATCGTATAATTCCAATAGGTTTTACTAATATAAATATATTATTTGGCTTAGTTAATACTAATAAAAACAGACAAGATACTAGTATGAAATTTATATTAATTATTGGTAGGTTAGAAGGGAGGGGTTATGTAAACTTAATAGTCATTTGAATTTTAGTAAGTCAAGTAAAAAAAACAAAACTTTTTTAATTTATTAACCTTAAAGATGCATAAAGATCTATGTATATTTTATTGTAGTAATTTACTAATAAATAAAGAAATACGGCCTTGTATAGTTTTATTATATAAGACTTAATCTGTTAATTTGTTAATCTGTTATTATGTTATTATGTTTATTTGTATCTTTTTTTACTTAATCTTTTGTTAGTTAATCTATTTATTTTTAGCAGAGTCTTAATACTTATTTAACCAAACCCATGAACAAGTATTAGAAGACAAATACTAAGACTTACTTATTTGGTATATTAAGAAAAATAATTACTTAATTTAAAATACTTAATTAAGCCGGTAGTTATTTTAAACTATATTTATTTTAGTAAATTTACTTGGTATTTAAGTTTATAACGCTTTTGCAAATATTTAGAGTTTTTAAAGATATAATTTGAGAAAAAATAGAATAATAAAAAGAAAGAAGAGTTAGAGTTAGTAATAAACTAATTTATCGCTTAAATCCTTTTAGAAATTATTAGTATAATTGAACAAGATAAATACTAAACCCAATTTTTTTGATAGACTTAAAGTATTAAATTATTGACAAATTAAGAATACTAATACTAAGAGTAATACTAATCATAGAAATAAGACTTCTACTTGAGCTCTTGCTTTTAACTATTAACTTTACTAATAAAATAGGGTAAATAAATTTTTATATTTTTGCAAATAAATTTTTATAAAATAAAAGATAACAAACTAAAAAAAGTTTATCCTAATTAAAGAATTGAATACTATTATAGTAAAATAAAAGAAAGGAATAATTGTTGTAGAAAAGGGCGTAGTTAATTGGAAAAACATAATAAAATTATGTGGAAATGTTAAATAATAGTGACTAACATTAAGCAATAATTACTTTTTTATGAAAAATTTAATATTTTTATTATAGTTTAGATAAGTAGGGTGATGTTTTTTTTATGTTAATTAATTACATTAACAATATTTATATTAAAACACTACCACGAATTTAGATTAAACTCTAAACTTAAAAAGATAATTTAAGCATATTACACAAAGGGGTAATATTAAACAATTCAAAATATTTTTATAATTTAATCTTCATCAAATGTAGCATCAAAAAAAACAAAAAAACAAAAAAATAACCTAAAGAAAACATAAAATATTATTAATAATATAATTACTTTAAGCATATTACATCAAGGTTCAAAAAGAATAATATTTAACATACTATAACCAGTGATATAACTAGCTAAATAAAATATAGTATAAACCCGCAATAAAGTAAAAGATACAATGAGTGTTTCTTAAGTTTTTCATTTTTCCTTAATTAAAATGAGTCATGATTTTAAAGTAGGGTATCTAACAACAACCTATTTACAAATTATTAATTAATTTAATATAATTTAATATAATATAAAATAATAAAGTATAATTATATATGCATATGCAATATAACACGTTAAAAATAACAAATTTAGTGTAATTTCAGTTTTTAACACTTTGTTCTTAATTTATAATTACTAAATAATAAAACTCTGCTATTTAACCTATGAAATAATTCAGTAACTTATTATTTTAAATTAAATTTTATTATTTTATTTACTAGTTTTTATTAGTTGTGCCTTTTATTTATTTTAAATAGGTTTTATGAGTCGAACTTACCGTACTTTTTTATTTATTTTTGTAATAATTAATTATTTGTTTTTTTTTATAATAATAATGCTGAAAAAAGGAATTGAACCTTTATTTTACCGTCATGAATGGTAAGTTTTAACCTATTAAACTATATCAGCTTTTGGATTAATTCTATTAATTGAAGTTATTAAATTAGATTTTCTATTTTGTTTTATTAGGTAAAAAAAAAAAGTCGAAGATAAAGTAAGTGAAAAATTGTCGAAAATCAAATAGTGGGTTAGGTATATCTATAACTCAGATTCTGTTTATGTATATTTTGCTGATTTCTCTAAAAATTCTTAAGTACAGGTATAGGTCTTTTTACTATTATTATTATTTAATAATTAAAAAATATTTTTTCTATTTCTACAATTATTTAATAATTAAAAGTTTCTCATTTTTCTTATATACTATTAATATATTAAATTTTACCTAAATAATTATTTATTCTAAATTATACCTTATTTCATACTTTTGAGTTTCCTAATTACTTTTAATTAATCAAAATAATTCAGTTTTAGATATCCTAATTCTCTTTTAGAGCAACTAATTTAAAATTAAGTATTTGATAATACAAAAGAAATTAAATAATTTTATTATTATAAGTTTATAGAAAAACAAAATAAAACAAAAACAAAAGATAAGCAAAACTTTAATACCTATCTATGCGTAGGCAGGCTACTATACTTTCATCTTAATTAATAATTAATATATTTTTATAGGCAGGATCATCGTTCAATTTAAACAAAATGTACCAAGGTAATTGTAATAATTGCAAATTTAAACTAATGGTGTTGGTTTAATTAACTAAAAAATTATTATAAAAAACAAATAAAATACAGCAATCAGTAATTAAAAAACATATAAATTATATCTAATGATTGGAATTCTGCTTTTTGTCATTTAATTTAATTTTATATACCTATCCAAACAGGTTATTACTTTAAATTTACCCTTTTCTTAGCAATACTATTTTTAGTTAAATTTTATTTTGCCTAAATAAAAAAGACACACAAAAATAAATGTCTTAAATGTCAATTGCAGCTAAGAATCAAAATTGGATTGGCTACTTCTTCAATATTAAATTGGAAACACCTGGGCTCGAACCAGAACTTTCCCCTTAAAAGGGGGACACTCAACCACTCGAGTTCTGCTTCCTAAATTATATTATATTAAATGTTATTAGTTTATAACAACAAAAACTCTTGCTAAACCAACACAAATTTTAGTATAGAACCCTAAGCTAATTAATAAATATTATTTGTTATTTGCCAAGCTAATTGATTTACATCAAAAGTCCACCATAGTCTTTTTAGATTTTTTAAAAAAAGGATTTCATCGCCAACATAAGCTTATTTATTTTCTGCTAAGTAACAGGCAAGGGTTTATAATAAAAACATCTTATTGGAATCGAACCAATAAACTTATGCTTCGAAGGCACACGCTTTACCTTTCAGCTAAAGATGTTAACGAATAATACAAAAGTAAATAATTTTTTTGTTGAATAGAACAAGTAATTTATATAAATAATAAATTTTCTCGCTAATTGTATATGCAATAACTCTTTATCAACTAAAGCATTTATTTTCTATAAAAACAAACAAATAAAACAAAAACACATTTCTAATTCTTATTCTTAAAGGGGAGCCTTAGAGTAGGTAGTCCGATACATTCATTAGCTGGATACTTATAAATCCTATTTATATAATAAAATAATATATATATACTTATATCATATAATTCTTTCTTTGTTGTTTTTTGCTATTACTTATAATAGTGACAACTTTACTTTCTAAAACTTTTACCTTTTGGCGTAGAATTGTACCTTTACATTTGATGAACTATAGAAGTATATATCTTGAGTTGATACCGATTTAAATTTTTTTTGGTAACTAATAATTAACTAAGTAACCATCTAATCACATATAATACCAAAACAAAAGATGGTAAATTTCCTTTTCAGATCTTATTGCTACTGCTCGCTTATTAAATTACCATGCCGTTATTTATACGTACGATTTGTAAAATAAGTTTAACTCTCAAATTTAAGATTAAAAGACAAACAATATTTAGTTTATTCCTTTTCAATTGGTTTTATCTGGTATTTTTTAAGATTTAAGGTTAATCAGTTATTTTTTTTGTTTGTTTATTAATATGGTTATTTGCTCGGTATACTAATATTATTTAATAATAAATACTGAATATATAATTATGAAGTACTAGTAATTTAACTTTACTGCTCAGATATTAACCCTTATGTTAGACAGAGATAAAATATCAAGGTAATAAATCGATTTTTAATAATAAATTTTACTTAATAATTTAAGCTATTTATATACTATTATTTAAGGCTCGTATGTCATTTTCTAATCTTAGTCTAGTATAATTAATCGTCTAATCTAAGTCTAATAAGAAATATAGTAGTATTGTATTAGTGTTAGTTTAGTGTTAGTTTAGTGTGTAACTTAATTTATATAATTTTATACCTATTTAATTAAAATTTTAGATGAAATTAAAGACGTCTAGTCGAGTTAGATAATTAATTTAAAAATAAATAGTAGACGAAAATAAAGACGAATACCCGAATTAGATATACTTAGACTTATATAATTTATAAATAAAGATAAAGATTTAGATTAGCCTTATAGCATATATCAGATAAAAGAAAAAAGATTAAAGATTCAAGATGAAAGATGAAAGATTCTGAATTAGAGCAAACTCTTAGACCAATACTCAGATTTTTTAGAAAAAGGGGTAAAAACTATGACTCCGCGGACAAACAATGAAAAGAAAACCCTATTCTAAAATAGGTAATTATATGAAGATAAACCCGAGTGTATAGAATCTGATAAATTATACAATTTACTGTATGACGTAAGAGTATATGAAATAGCGTATCACAAATTAACAGTAACCCTGGTAACATGTCGAAATGAAGAATAGCTACTACTTTGGATAGTATGTCTCATGAAGTCCTAGAAAGGATAATTAAGAGTCTTAAAGAAGATACATTTCAAATTATCTCCACCTAGAAGATTTAAAAAAACCTAAGGGCAAGTGTAAAATGAGAGGTCTTAGAATAGCACGTATCATAGCTAACCTAGTTCAATAACCCATTGTAATGATCGTATAACCCATTTTGAAAAACACATTATTCAAACGGTTACTATCAGGCTTTAAATTTTCTTTCAAGTGTTTGGAGTTGCTAAGTGATACAATGATTGAGATAAGTGGTAATGTTTTCCCTAGGCGTGATATCTTCGTGAAGATCTTAAGTAATAAAATATTATATCATATATTTCTGGTGATGATACAGAAACCCCTTAAAGACTTCGAATTTCGATTATTTCAACATTATCTTTCAGGTATCTCAACGGGTTCTATCATAAGTCCTAATCTATAATATGTATATATGAATGAAATGGACAAATTTGTATAACAACTGAAAGGTGAATTTGATAAAGGCTTAAAGGTAGAATCAATCGTGCATGGAGTAGATTATATAATCGTAAAGCCAGGGAAAAAATCTGTATACCAAGTTGAAATATCACAAACTAATGATGATTGTCCAGTCTAAAGACTCTCAATATTGGTATTTCAAGACCCTTCTCTATGTTCGTTATGCAGATGATTGAATTATATGGATAAGAGGATCGAGAAATGAAAATGAATAAATCCTTAATTGGATTCGTTACTTCCTTAAATATGAGGTAAACCTATATCTTAGCAGAGAGAAAAGGATGATCACGAATGGCAGCAAGGACAAACCTCTAATCTTAAATCTCCGATTTGGCAGAGCTAGACATACAACATTATCTTTAAACAAAATACAAAACAAGAACTAAAAATCAAAACTAGTTACCTCAAACTTAAAATACTATTCATTGCTATCTATCTGAGAATTAAATTTAAGACTACTTTTTTAAATAAAGTGTAGTAAAACTAAGCTAATTTGATTATAAAGAGTTTAAATATAAACTAAACGTAAGTAAAATAAACAACAAACAAATAAAAGACTACATCTAAATTAACCGCAAATTGTCTAACAGATTTCACATATCCCAATAAACTATAAACTGAAAACCAATATAAAATATTAAACATATACCATAAGAATATAACATAGTGGAAAGTGGTACATTAAAATCTAAAAATCATCTCATTTAAAAATAGTTAAAAATAAATAACCCAATGCTATAATACTATGTGAACGTTACGCACTGTATACCATTTCGATTTAAATAAAGTATTAAAACAAAAGTACAAGAAAATACTACAATTGATGTATAATTTACGTAAATGTACGTGAGATAACATTAACAGTAACAGTAAAACTAAATAGAAGAAATTAATAAAATTAATTGAAAGTTTATTCAATACTCACCTAAAACAAACACACACAAATAAAGTAAACCTACAAACTTATAATTTATCTAGACTCCCACACCTCCCTCTTTCTAAACTAATAAACCTGCAAAATTTATTTTTTAATATAAAACTATTTCACTTTGTCTCTTCCTTTATATAGCATTTCTTGCTTCTTCCGGTGATTATCATATCGTCTGCATATCTAATTAACTGCACTCCTTCCCTTATTCCCTTTTTTCGTGCTCTTCTTATTCTAATCCATTCAGTGCAATATTACACAATACCGCTGATATCTTCCCTCCTTGGGCTGTTCCTTCGCTCGTGTCTAGATAATTAATTTAATTTCTACCATTACACCGCAATTTACTCTTTGTTCCATGACCATCTTATGTATCGTAGGTGTATGTTCTAGCATAAATTCGTGACTTATTTCTGTCAAACCATTTAGCTATATCAACATCTAATACCCATTTGGAATGAGTAATTTTGTCCAATAAACTTATGATCGCGCTAATACCATCATGTGTCGATCTATGCTTTATTAACCCAAAAGAGTTACCCTCTGATTTCGCTTCTACCACACGTTCAATTCCTAATTGATATACTCCCTGACCGGCTCTGTCAATTACTGTTGGTATTTATAACGCTCTCATTTATCCTTTGTTTCCTTTGGATATTTATACCCTTATTAAACGATTCGCTCGATATTCAGAAGGACTACGACTATTTCCTTCACTTCTTGAATTGATTTTCAGTAATCTTTACTACCTTTTATTATTTTTCCATCTACACATGCACTTTTACCTCCTTTATTGCTTACATCTTTTCTTTCTCCCTGTCTCCGCCTTCCAGGGGAGTGTACTAATACTCATTGTAATCTATAAATCTCTTTAAAATCTTCATTTATTCTAGCGCTCCTGAAGGTTATTTACTTTAGTTTCTATTTTATTTCAGTTCAAATCATTTCATCCATTTTCTTTACCTCTTTGAGACCTTGACGCTTGGCTTTTTTCCTCCTGTTGACTGCATCCATTTTGCACTTATTCCAGAACGATCACATTATAGCCCTTGATTTTTCATTAATTTTCATTTTGTGTTTGTCATTTTCATTTTTTTTTTTATTTAAAATAATTTTCGATAAGCTTGACTGGAGATGTAACCTTTTTTAATTTTTTTTTGTTTTTTTGCTCAATTTAACCGCGCCCCTGACACACGCAAAACATATGTGCCGATTCAATCCGCTTTCTTTTTTTACAGTCCTAATAAACCAACGATTCTATCGAACTATTAAATTGTAAGTACCTCGTGTTCTTTATCCGTTGCTCACGATAACATTATGGGATGATTTGATTTGACGTTTTTTACTTCTACTAAAGTAATACCCCATATACAAATTTTAACCGTCGTTTACTCGATACTCCTTACTTTAACCTACCCATTTACTTTCCTTATGAACCCGGGCTGGTTATTTATTCCTTCACCTTACTAATAATTACGTTGACCACGCTGTCCATCTCATCATTATATCGATTTGAATTTTTCCATTTTCAAGATTCTATCGCTCATGTTACCGCTCCCCATTCGCTATTTGCACATTATTTTTCCCTAAATCAGATATGACCCCTTCCGCATTACGCTTTATAGTTCACCTCTGTCCTATTTCATCACTAATCTTACTCTCTTCGCTTTAAATTTTCCCTCCTTTGGACCTTCGCATCTTCCCTGCTTTTTCTTATCCTGCTGCAATTATCAACCCTTTATACTTATTCGATTATCTTCCATTATATTTCCTATATCCTCCCCTTCTTTTAGATACAACAGAGTATTAACGGCTTACCTTCCTCCACACTGGATAAAATTTTAATCATCTTCTTAGGTAGATACTTTAACACATGGCCCTTCTGGACTCCGACTCAGATGCTGATCCCCCCTTGTTCACGACCCACCATGTCCTTGACCATGTTTTAACTTAACAGATATCTTTAATTTATCCTTTTCCGACCCTATTCATTTATGATTTTAATTACCACTCATGTTCACGATGGATCATTAGGATTTACTAATGGAATAATCTCACTTCATTATCATCTGCGTCTTTCAACTCGCATTATAAAAAGAAAAGACGGTACGACTGACTCTCCATGATATAAATTATCACGTCTAATATGAACTGAAGAAATTAAAGATGCTATTAAATAGAGGGTTATAATTTTATTTGTTATGGGGATATCGATTCGAAACCTTCGTTGAATATGTCATTGAGTTATTTAAATTAAAGAAATAGAGTAATAACCCAGTATAAAATTTAATTGCTAACTATGCTTTAAATTCATTATATGGAAAATTTGGACAAAAAAGATATTACTAATCAAAATAAAATTATGAAAAGAAATGAACCTGTAAGTTTAACTAAATTTTATAATTATGATTTAAATGATGATTATGTTATTATTAAATATTCTTCAAGAATTAATTAAATTTTAAGAGTGTTATATAGAGATAACTTAAGTAATGAGGAATTAGATAAAAAAAAGGACACTTTAAACTGACACCCCTGTGTATATACCTCCTCCTATAACTGGCTATGTTAGATTGTTTAAATAATCTTATGATTATTCCTGGTAATACTTGTTATTATAGTGATACAGATACTGTCATTCTTCAAAAAGAGTTACCTAATAATTGAAATTTAGTTGGACGTGAACTTGGACAGATAATAATTTTACATAAATTACTAGAGGGAATACCTATAATAAGATGTTATATGCTATTAAAACAGAAGAAAAATCGAGTAATTATAAAACCTAGTGGTATTAATGCAATTAATCTTACATATGATGATTTATTAAATTTAGCTAAAGGTGATTCAATAGAACTTGAATTTAATTCCTTCATTTTAGATTGCTCTTCATTGAAGATTAATGTTAGCAATAGAAAATTAAATGGAATTGATAAACCCAGTAGATGATTAAGATTAAAATTAAATTCTCCACCTAACTAACTTGATCAAGTAGATGATTCTAATATAAAATAAAATATTCCCCCTATCCATGTTATACCATTAAATCACATTTGTGATACTTCGCATAAAGATGCTTATGCTTATATGAAATCTGGTAAAGATAAAATTTCTTCCCTATCTAAAGACACATCCGCATAAAGAAATCCATATAAATAAAGAAATGAGTAAAGAAAAGACTAAAGATAGAAATTTAAAGGTAAAGAAAGAAAATAAGAAAAGAGGTAAGAAAGTAAGTAAACTTCGGCTTAATAATAAGAAAATTTAAATTGTAACTTAAATCAACTCTTCTCATCTCGAAGATAATCTTATCATGTAACCTATTAACCTATTTATCATTATTATTGATTAAAATAGGAAATAATTATTTTTGAAATAATCACGAAATGCAATAAATGCAAATGCTTATGGAATTTTAGGTAGATCTATTTTTATTTATAATTAGATGTAACTCTTTTCCATTATCATCCTGAAATAATTCAATCTCACTATAAATTAATACTTGACTCAGGATACTATCAGGCATTCTTAGTAAATAATTTTATTTCGTATTAGATTTCAATAAATGCACATTTAATTAACATTTACATTATTGTATCTTCCTTTTATACCATACCATTCATTAATTGTACAAATAGATTTAATTTCTTCTTTATCTTTTTAATTAATAGTTGCTATTCATCTTTGTAATTAATTTTCCCTTATTCCTTATTCTTATTTGATTTTTTATTTAGTTAATTTGTAGGTAATTGATTGTTAAACGCTTACATCCTTTAAGTAATGTACTTCTTCTCTTAATAGATTTATATTGTACTTAATTTTAATTTTTAAATTAGCTGGAGTTATTCATACTACTGGTAAGTATAATTATATATTATTTTTGACTAATGAATTTAAATAATCACTAACATCTTTTAATAATGGCATTTGTGTTAATACCTTATATTTTATTGTATTCAAATTAAAGAATTCACTTGGTGTTATCTGTATTTTTTATAGTAAAATCTTTTGAATAACTATGATACTTTTTTTAATTTATTTTAATATAGAAATCCTTATCTTCTTCCCCTACTCCACTTTTGTATTTTATATAAGAATAATCAGAACTGTCTTTTTAATTAATTTTCTATTTAACTTAATCATTTTTGATAATTTCATATTTTCTTGGAATACTGTCTATTTATTTATAATTTTATTATATTTTCTTACCATAATTATAAAATTCTTGACCTTTTTCATTCAGGTTGTTAGAAATATAACTTATTAATTTTCTCTTTACACCACCATCCATTTATCTTGTTAACGCAGACAGTTGTTGTATACCAGATCATGTTTATTATAATAATATAGGATTATATGAAATATTTTTTTTCAGATTTTTCTTAGATTCTTTAAAACTCCTCAATTGCAAATTTATCCTTCCCACATTTTACCCTATACTTATTTCTTTCCTTTTTCTTAACACTTAAATTACCAAAATAAAAAACAAAACTAATAAATATATTGTTAATGATTCAAATATCAAATCTTAATTCTTACTGATAATTATACTAATGTAACTATGAATAATTATGGTGATGCTATTAATTTCTTTATAGATTTTTCCATTTAAATAAACAATCGAATACTACATTAATAAAATAAAAAATTAACAAATAAGTAAATTATAAAATTATCTCATTCAAGAGATTACCTTAAACTCCTTATTTAACTAATTAGTATAGTAAATATAATTTTAGATAAGAGTAATTCAGTTGTCAAAATTCTCCACCTTCACCCCATCCTGTATCATTTACGTTTAAATTTTATATATAAGAATAATGTATTAAGATATAAATTATTTATAATAATTATAGAATAATATATTTTAAGCTAGTCTACTCCGAGTTAAAATTATTATATTTTAATTGTTTGTTCGATTTTGGATTATTTATATTTACGATATCCCTTTACAAAGGTTTCTCTTTTAATAATCTATTTATGTATATTGAAACTGCTACTTAACCCGTAATATATTTTAAATATATATAAAAAATATATATAATATTTCGAACCTAATGAAACTTTTACAGGTGTAATATTTAAATATATCCTATAACTTTTAAGATAGATTGTTATGAAACTATTTTTATAAAACAAAGATGTTAACACAAAATTTATATTCAACTGATGCAATTTCACTTACTTAATTTATATTAATTTTTATTGTATTTTTTAGTATTATAACAGTTGTTGTATTAGGTATTCATTATTCTTCTGGTAAAAAATTGATCGAAAAAATTGTTAATCCTCTTGCTACGGCTGCTACTTTAATTGGTGGTGCAGAAGCTGGATTAAACATATATGATAGGATTAAAGGTAATAAAGGTAATAATGGTAATAATGGTAATAACACTAATGATGGTAATAAAGGTAATAATGGTAATAATGGTTCTAATTCTTCTAATACTAATAAATAAATATATAAAATATAATGTTTATTAAGATATTACAAATTTTTAATTTCTTTAAATTAAGAGAAACTTTAGATACTTATTTTTCTGTTAAACAATATTCATTTTTACTACCATTTATTTTAAATAATTTAGACATTAAAATCCTTCCTCCTTCCTCAGATTCAGAAAACATATTTAATGATATACATAATTTAGCTGTTTCATTTTTTATATTATCTTTATTAGTTTTATTTGCTTTTTCTAATGTTGTTGCTAATTTAACTGTTATAATTTTAAGATATAAATATGACTTAGATAGTAAATTCCCTAAATTTAAATGGATTTTTAAATATTTTGAGAAATATTCATATATTTGAATTATTATTGATCTTATATTATGCTTAATATTCCTTTTTCCCCTTAATTCCTATAATTTTATTCCTAATATTAACTATTAGAAGTTAATTGGGTTATTAATAAATCCACTTTTTACTTAAATTACCTTTTCTATTTTTTTTGGATTTAATTCCTGTTATTTTTTAAAGGGGTTAGCTGAGTGGTTTAGCAGTAAATTTAATTTACAGACAGAGTTTCGATTACTCTACTCCTTAAATGAAAATTATTTATTTTTTTTTATTAGTGGCTAAGGCCCTACCTTTATTATCTGTGAATGTTACTCTTAATCTGAAAAAAGAGATTTATACAATTTATAATATTGTTGTATTAGATGCCGGAGTATGTATTTACTTGGGATATTCAGTTATTGGATCAGGCATTGCGAGATATTATGGATTTGTATACAAGTCATATTTAGAGAGACTTATTAACTTAAATTTTAATTTCTTTATTTTGGGTATGATTTGGGCACCTGTTCTTGTTCTTTTATTGGCTTATTTATTTGATTTATATCACTTTTTTTATTACGATATTTTTAATCCTTTACTCTTTCTATCCTTTGATTTAAATTCTTATTTTTCACAAGATATAATTATTTCATATTTCTTTGTTCCTTTATTTTCACATATCAGACGTCCTTTAAATAGATTTAATTATTCTAAATCAGCTAATACTATTAATAAATTCAATAAAGACTTAACTAAATTAACTGGAGGTGGTTACATGTCGTATAATAATGTACTATCTTTAGGTTTTTTAATTGAGTTAATTGATAATTATCCTTTATTGTTAAAAAAAATAGAAAACTTTACATCTAATTTAGAGGATAATAAAACTTATACATTATTACCTGTTGTGAGATGGATTGACGACGATACTGGTTTCACTCAAAGTATTACAATATCTGATTCATTTAAAATTAATAAATTCGTAAATATTAACATCTTAGCTAAAAACTTTCAGGATGCTATGTATTCAGCGAATAATAAATATTCTGTTGGTAATTTTAATGCCGAATTTGTGTTAATGTATAGAGTTTGATTAGATATAAAAGATTTTAATGTTAAAAATGATGAAATTAGTATTATTACTAAAACTATTGAAAATAATTTATCTAAAAAAAGATCTAATATTGATGATTTAATCATAAAAAGATTAACTATTAATGATAATTATAACAATATTCTTATGAATAATTATGGTGATCCTATTATTATTAACGGTTTAGTTACATCTTATAAAATTAACAATAATGAATCTATTCTGCTTCATAAAGGGATTAATGATACTAATTTTATTAAAGTTAAAAATTTAAATACTTATGATGATAAACATATTATCACTACATGAACTGATACTAAAAAGGACTTTGGTTTCATTAGAAATAAAAATGGTATTAATTATTACTTCAATCATCAAGGTTCTATTTTTAAAACTGAAGCTAACTATAATTTCTTAGATTACCCTGATGATAACATTCATGATGAACTAGACACTAAAATTGGATCTATCGATTTTGAAACTTTCGGTGAGGAAGGGATGGGTATGCAAAATGTGTACGCTGGTGGTTGGGCTATTAATGATTTTAATCAGACTAAGAAATTTTATTATATTGAGAAAGATGAAAATAGCTTAGATGTTGTGAAAAAGATTATTTCTGATTTAGCGAATAACTTAGATATAAACGGTTATACTTTTTATGCCCATAACTTAGGTAGATTTGATTCGGTGTTCTTAATTAAAGGATGTATTTTACTTGATGATATAGAGATTATTCCTAAATGGAAAGAGAATAAAATACTGTCAATAACTTTTAAGAATACAAAAAATAAATGTAAATTTAAAGTGTTAGATTCGATACAAATGCTTAATGCTTCATTAGATTCTTTGTGTAAATCTTTTGAGATAATTCATAAAAAAGGGATATTTCCTCATAATTTTGTTAATAAAAAAAGATTATTTTATATTGGGCAAACACCTATTCATAAATACTTTAAAAATATGCCTTTGAAATTGTATGAAAAAAATAAAAAAAATAATTGGAATTTGAAAGAGGAATGTTTAAATTATTTAGAAAAGGATGTTCTAGGTTTATTAGAAGTTATGATTAAGTTTAATGAAAAAATTTTTAATTTATACTCTTTAAATATTACAAATTTTGTGACTGCACCGAAATTAGCCGTAGCTATTTTTACGACAAATTTCTATTCTAATACTTCTGAAGATAAAATTAAAATGATTAGAGGGATTGTTGAAAAAGATATTAGATCTGCTTATTTTGGAGGAAACGTTAATGTTTGTGTTAATAAAATTAATAAAGCTTTCTACTATGATATGAATTCCCAATACCCATTTGCTATGTTGAACGACATGCCTATTGGAAATCCGACATTCAGTAATGATAAAGATTTAAATAATTACTTTGGTTTTGTGTATGGGGAAATTACTGCTCCGGATTATAATAGATTAAGAGTCCCATATATTCAAAATAGAGATGACAAATCTGATGAGGTATTTTGTCCTAGAGGAACTTTTTCTAGAATGATATTCAGTGAAGAAATGAAAGAAGCTATTAAAGATGGTTATTCCATTAACATTAAATATGGCTATAAATTTGAAAGAGGGAAAGACCTATTCAAAAATTATGTAGAGACTATATATAATATTAAAAAGACTACTATCGATCCCGTGGAAAAAACTTTAAGTAAATTATTATTAAACTCATTATACGGGAAATTTGGGATGAAGGATATTACTTCAATTATAAAAATCGTTAATAAAGAGGATAGTAAGAAGATTACAAATAATTATAATTTCTCTATGTTTGCTGATTTAGATAATGGTAAAGTATTAATTAAATATAGTAGTAAAATACCTGATTCACTAAGAAAACTACTTAAAGATAACGATTCTTATCCTAAAAAAATTACCGATAAAACTCTTTTTAAAAAAAGAGGAGTACCTTCAGCTGTTCAAATATCTGCTGCTATTGCTGCTTACGCTAGAATTTCAATTAATAAATTTAAGAATATCCCTGGAAACCCTTGTATTATGAGTGATACTGATAGTGTTATTTTAACTAAAAAATTACCTGATGAATTTATTGGGAAAGAGTTAGGACAAATGAAATTGGAACATGAAATAGAAGAAGGTATTTTTATTAGAAAAAAATTATACGCTTTAAAAACTATAAAAAATCAAGAAGTAATTAAATCGAGCGGGGTAAAACCCACATCTTTAAATTATGATAAATTCAAATTATTATTAGCTGGTGAATCGGTTAAATGTGATGCTTTATCTTTCCAGGTTTTATGGAAAGATTTAAATATTAATATTGTTAATAGATCAATAAATCTACAAGGGTTAAAATCTCCTATTATTGATATAAAAAATCATTACGATATTAACTTTAAAGCTATTGTACCTTATATTCCATCTAAAAAAGTAAAAATTATAGATAATAAATTACTTACTAAAAATACAATTACCTATAAATTTTTCAATAAATTAAAAATTAAATTAATTAGATTATTAAATATACTATACAAATCTATTAAAGCTTTATTGACAAAAATATCTCAAAAATATAGTTAATAAACCTATAATTTTATTATATCTCATTAATATAATGATTTTTTATTATATTCTTTGTTCCTTCCTGTGTTACTTGCACAGGGAGTTTTGGAGGTTCCCTAATTCTAATTTCCTAGGGATGATATTCGGTAAAATCGTTATTATTTTAATAAAATGTAGTATAAAAAACAAATATCTATCTAAAAATAAAATCATAAATAAAATTTATTAAAATTTTTAATCTAATTTATGATAATATGAAGTAAATAGATGGATTTTTCTTTATACCCCC
>Ga0153974_1000077_pt1 | contig 23160 bp, 24 predicted proteins | sample TSGA058MetaG_FD_104741 | JGI IMG/M metagenome (GOLD analysis project Ga0153974, IMG submission 104741) | Attine ant fungus gardens microbial communities from Georgia, USA - TSGA058 MetaG | ecosystem: Host-associated > Fungi > Mycelium > Unclassified | place: USA: Georgia, Yuchi Wildlife... | reverse complement strand
TTTTTTTATCCTGAAAATGAGTGAAAATATCAAAGCAACTTAAAAGTTACTTCGTAAAGAAAAGAGCAGTTATTCTAGATAAAAACATGATAAGAATAAGAGATAGTCGTCATTCTTAACCAAGAGTTTGACACATCAGGTTCTAAGAATGGGTCTTCATGCTGTACCTGATCAGCTTCCTTTTGATTAAATTACAACAGATTCAAAACTAGACCCTTTCCTTTGTAATAGACTTCGGGATTCATAAGTTGGTAGGGTTTATGATAGCCTATGTTAGTCAATATCCTAGGGGTAAAAAATTAATCACCAGTACCATGACACATTGAGAAATTTTTTAATACTTTTTATATTAGCGAGGAATTTAGAGCTGTATTAACAACAAAGAATATATGTATAAAAGGAAAATAAACAAAAAATTATGATGAGGAACGTTATCACCAAGTATGCTTTAATATATAGTTATAGTGAACGCATAGGTATTTAGTGACTAGAATTTCAAACAGAGAAGTTTAGTATGATGAATATTGATTTTAAATTAGTTAAAAAGAGAATTTGAAGGCTTTGAAACGTTTATTATAAATGATAAGATAATAGTTGAGAAATAGGAGGTGAAAATGGGAATAGAGAAAAAAATAATAATGTAGTAAATAGCGTAGCTTTAATAGAATGTGATAAGATATCTTATATTTTAGGTGCAGTTGATTTTTGGCAATTAAAAAATCTTACTGCGCCTATAGGTGGATCTGTAAAACCCAAATAATCTGGTTCTATGGATAATGGGAGTCACGTGCATAATCAATAGTTTTTAGATAATAAGGCGTAAGTGGAAATTTATCGGTGAGATGGCTAAAAATATAAGTTTAATGAATAAAATAAAGCTTTACCCTAAAGGATTAGTTCAATTAATCAAACAATGCTTAATTTTTGAACTAAAATCCATGAGATACTTGTCAGAGTTGAGCTTTATATAGGCTTATATCGCCTTGTGGTGTTTAGTCTAAAAGAGTTACAGAAATGATAATAGGTGGGAGTCTTAGAGCATCTTTCTTGAGGTAAATTTGAAAGAAAGGAGAGCTGAATATGAAAGTAACCATTTACGATGTAGCCGAGCGAGCAAAAGTTTCAATAGCCACAGTTTCAAAAGTTATTAATAGTACGGGAAGAATAAGTGAGGCTACTAGTCAAAGAGTTAGAGAAGTTATGAAAGAGTTAAATTATAAACCAAGCATGGTTGCATCAGCATTGACAAGCAAAAAAACGGGGACAATAGGGTTATTGATACCCGATGTTTCAAATCCATATTTCTCTGAGGCCTGTCGTAGAATTGAAGATTGGTGTCGTAAAAGTGGGTATGGCGTAACGATTTGTAATACAGATAATAATGATGAAAAAACTGTTGAATATATTGAACTTTTAGAACAAAAAGGAATCGATGGACTTATTATTTCCTCAACTGTCCAATATAAAAAAGAGGTAATTCAAGATTTACTGAAGAAAAAGATGCCACTTGTTCTCTTTTCGACGATGATTGGTCACTTAGATACCAATGCAGTAACCGTTAATGGATACAGTGGAGCCCATAAAGCAGTAGAACATTTAATTCATCAAGGTTGTCAAAAAATAGCTTTTATTGGAGAAGAAGAATGGCGAAGCGGCGGGCGAATGAGGGGATATTGTGATACATTAGTAGAATATGGACTAAGTTTGGACGAGGACTGTATTAAGCATGTAAACTCTACTATTTCAGCAGGTAAAGTAGCAATAGGAGAAATTCTCGACTCTGGAAAAAAGATTGATGGAGTATTTGCTTTTAACGATGTCCTGGCTGTTGGAGCTTTAAAAGAAGTACAGGCAAGAAAGATATCAGTCCCCAATGAAATTAAAATCGTTGGTTTTGATAACACTTTGCTTTCTGAAATTACGACACCAACCTTGTCCACAGTTGCCCAACCGATAGATGAAATGGCTCAAAAAGCAGTACAACTAGTCATTGAAAGTATTAAAAATCCTAATGCAAGAAATATCAAGATAGAAATTACACCAGAATTAATCACTCGGGAATCCTCACAAAAATGGTTAGATTAATACTAAAGAGGCTAGGCGTTGTCCTTGGCTTCTTTTTAATAGTTTAAATCTTTGTTGCAAAATGAAGATGATCATTTTAATAGGGGTTGTGAAAAGCGCTTACCTTGATTTAAAGCATCCCAATTAGGAATTTTAGTAGGAAAGAAGCTAATTTTACATGATATAAAGTAGAATTTACATAAAAGCGATTGCATTTATTTATAAATGATGCTAAAATCTAATTAATCGAGTTAAGTGCTTAACCTAAGAGGTTCTATCGAAGAGAATAGTATAAACCTTGTTATAAATAATCCTAAAAGCGCTTACCCGACAACTGGTATAGACTTATGAAATGAATTAGAGATGAAAGGAGGTATTTGTTAAGGAAATGTAATGAGTATATTTATTCACTCAGAGTTTCGAAGGAGAGTTCGAATACATAGTGAGTATTTATTAGGAAAAATCTAGTTGCGGAAGGTTAATCATTGCTTTATCGGAAAGCGCTTAACATCACGTGTAGACAGAAGTAATCTGAGAAGTGACTAGATATTTCTGGAATTTAGCGAAAGTGAGGAGAAAGTAAATGAAAAGAATGTTTAATATTTTTTTGATGGGCCTACTAGCGTTGGTTGGTGTAACAGGATGTGGAAATGATACTAATGGGGATGGAATAGAATTAACGTGGCTTCTTTCAACAGGATCTACGGCGGAAAGAGGAAAATTCAATGATTTAGTAGAGCGATACTATGAGCAGACAGGGATTACGGTTAACATTATTGAAGTTCCCAGTGGCGATAGAGAGACAAAAATTCAGAGTATGTTATTATCAGATGAACCTATTCATTTAGCTAAAACAACAGGAGTCGATCTTACGTTTATCGACCGAATTTTACCTCTAAATGACATCTACGATGAATTTGATTTTTTTGAAGGACATGAGTTTAGAATCAATGATGGAGAAGATGTGGTTGGACTTATGATTGGACTTTCATCAGTAGGATTGATTTTAAATACGGATCTATGGGAGCAAGCAGGGGTGGAGTTTCCTACAAGCACTGATGAAGCATGGTCTTGGCATGAATTTCTTGGGAAATTAGAAGAGGTGATTGATCACTCGGATGCACAGTATGGAATGGTCATGGATGGTTCTGAACATCGTTTACGTGCATTTTTATATCAATGGGGTGTAACGGGATACAACGAAGATTTCACGGGAACTTATTATGGTAGTGAATTAATGAGAGAACCATTGGAATTTTTTGTGAATATGAATGATGATAGAATTATGCCGCGTTCTGTTTGGCTAGGTGCAGAAGACTCAATTTCAATGTTTAAAACAGGTCGAATCGCTGCACATATGTCTACAATTGGAAGAATTGCTGATTATAATGAAACAGTTAGTGATTTTAATTGGCAAGCCGTTTCTATGCCTTATGAGGTAGCTCCAGCTACCAATCATGGTGGTAATGTTTTAATATCTTTTAATGAGACCGGATTAGAAGAAGAAACAAAAGATTTTATCCGTTGGCTATATACAGATGATTACCCTGCTCTTCTTGCAGATTTTGGGTGGTTACCAGCATTAGAAGGTTTTGAAGATATCGAGTATCCTTTCCGAAATGAGGATTGGCAAGTTTATTTAAATGAAACAATCATAGGATCTGAAATGTCAGCACACGATAAAATGGGAGAGAGATGGGATCTTAAAGATTCAGGATGGAATCAAGTTAATAATGTCATTATAGAGAATGTTAGACTTCATTTAAGTGGAGATATTACCATGGATGAGGTTTTAGAGAATATTTCTAATACTTACAGAGAAGCAGGTTTTGAGGTATTGAGTTCACAATAAGAATGACCTGTACTTAAAGAGCGAGGTGAAAGAGTGAATCAACATAAAATTTATAAAACATGGGCATTTTTGTTTACATTACCTAATATAATTTTATTTGTATTATTTTTTGCCATTCCAGCTGTACTGGGGTTGGTATTTTCGTTTACTAATTTTAATGGTTTTTCTGGAGAATTTGTTGGACTTGATAACTATATCCATTTATTGTTTCATGATGAACATTTTATGGGTGTTATCATCCGTACGACTATATTTGCTTTAATAGCACCTATTTTAGGTTATCTAGTTTCTTTAGGATTGGCTTTGCTTTTAAGCGATAAAGATTTAGTATTTGGAACAGTTGCAAAAGTTTTAGTCTATATTCCAACATTGATGTCACCTGTAGTGAGTGCCATTACAATGAGATGGTTATTTGGAGAAAATTTTGGTTTTATTAATCATTTATTAGAAACAATCGGTTTAGATCCAGTTAAATGGTCTACTGATGGATATGCAGCCTTCATTATGGTAATTCTAGTGGGAATATGGGGAGCAGGTGGCTTTAATATGATTTTAATTTTAGGTAGACTTAGAAGTATTCCACCAGAACTCTATGAAGCAGCTAAAATTGATGGTGCTTCGGTTTGGCAAAGGTTTCGTAATGTAACGATTCCTATGTTGAAACCGATAACATTCTTAATTCTTTTGTTAGGGACAATTTCGGCGTTTAAAGAATTTGCAGTGATTGATACCTTAACAAATGGTGGTCCAGGTATGGCAACGACTTTCTATGTTCTTTATATGTATCGAATTGGTTTTGAAAGGTTACTAATCGGCTTAGCTAGTGCAGGTTCGATGATTTTATTTATCATCTTATTAGTATTAGCAAGTGTTCAGACAAAACTTCAAAAAGGTGGGGAAATAAGTTGACAATAAGAAAAGTTTTTATTAATTTATCAGCACTCATTGTTGTATTTGTATTTCTTTTTCCAGTAATTTGGATTCTTTTAAGTTCTTTTAAACCAGCATCGGAGTTATTTAGGGTTCCATTAACTTTGTTTCCTGAAAATTGGACGAGCCAAAATTATCTTTCCGCTTGGCGTCATACAGACTTTTTATTGTATTTTGGAAACACGATGTTTATTGCTATTGTGTCAACTATTTTATTAGTATTTATCAGTACAATGTGCGGTTACTCGCTTGCAAAATATAAATATAAATGGTTAAATGTGGTTTTTATTTGTATTTTATCGACGCAAATGTTACCTACTGAAGTTATCATGAATCCATTATTACAGGTCATTCGAAGATTAGGACTCGTTAATAGCTTATGGGGAGTCATTCTTCCTTCTTTGGGAAATCCTACAGCTGTATTTATGATGCGTCAATATTTTTTAACAATTCCAGATGAAATTATTGAATCTGCACGCTTAGAGGGCGCGTCAGAGTTTCAAATTTTTACAAGATTAATGATTCCATTGGCAAGACCTGCTATTGCAGCCTTAGCAATATTTTCAATGAGATGGCGTTGGAACTCATACTTAACCCCACTATTAGTTTTGACAAATCCAAGTAGATGGACACTACAAATTGGTTTGCGTAATTTAATAGGAGCGGAGAATATCGAGTGGCATATCGTACTACCTTCTGCTTTGTTATCAATGATTCCGATGATTATTATTTTTGTACTTTTCCAAAAACAAGTTTTAGGTATTGATTTGACATCAGGTGGAAAGGGATAAATGAATGAAATGGGGGCGTTTATATTAGTTTAAAGGAGGAGTTCAGTAATGCCTAAAGCTAGGAATTATGAACAAGGAGAAAGCCTAGGAAATATAGGAGATAAGCCTGAAAAGGGAGTATGGAGATTCGGTGTCATACCAGATACACAAGGAACTGTACTGGAAGATGGTATTGTACATGCTCCAACTCTTTTACTTGATGCAGTCGTTAAAAAGTTAGTAGATGAAAAAGTTGATTTAGTCCTTGCAGTAGGTGATATAACAGATAAAAGGAGAAATTTAGAATATAAAGAATGGCTTCAAGCTATTAAACCCTTAATATCAGCGGGAATAAAAGTGTTTCCAGTTAGAGGGAATCATGAAATTGTAGACGGTAAGGATTGGACCCACTGGATGGAAGATGGAGAGGATCATGTAGAAGGCCACTACGATAGTGGTCTCAAGATGTGGAATAATTACATGTCAGAGTTTATCACATTTAAAAATGGTGTGCCTGGAATGGAAGAGGTAACCTACTATTTTATCCATAATCATACACTATTTATTGCCATTGATTTTTATGGGGTACATTTAGTTGAAAATATTTATGGTAGTAGTTGGATAAAAATTTATCCATGGCTAAAAGAAGTCATAGAGAGGCATTCCTCACAGGTTGAACATATTATTGTTTTTGGACATGAACCTTTATCCACTAGAAAAAGACCCCATGCTGTGAATGATGAGGAATATTTTGATTTAATGAATCCTGAATGTGGAAAAATGATTCGGTTTGATATTAGTCAATTAGGCCATTTGGCTTTGCAAAACCGCGCCCAACCTGGATTAATGAATGATGTACTTCAGTTGTTTGCTAACTATAAGGTTCAGTATATTTCAGGGCATGATCATCAATATTCTCGTAGTCTGATTTATCCTAATAAAAGCGATAAAATGGCTTTTTTTCACCAAATTATTGCTGGAAATGTATCCTTTAGAAATCATGACAATCGCTACGGCATTAACAAGCAATATGAAACAGGAATTGCACAAGATAATTTTTCAGGTCAAACAAAAAAGGCAACCATCCTTATTGTTGAAATATCTGGTAGGCAAATGACGACTAAGTACTTGTATGCAAAACATAACTTTTTTCCAAAAGACCAATTTAAAAGGCTAAAATGGGAGAATCCACAATGGGAACTAGGAGATAAAATAAGCTATACGACAGATGCAACTCAATATGTGGTTCCACCAAGGGGAAACTATTGGATTTATTCAGAAGCTAAAGACAGTAGATATTTAGGAACAAATGCTAGCATTTTTGAAGGTTATAATATGACGTTTAATTCATATGAGGCTATAGGAGAACACTTAACCCTTTCGAAAGTTGATCATATGAGTAAACTTATTTCACTTAGTTGGTTTAAAAAGAATAATCCTAATATCGTATCAGATATATTGCTGATTGATGGAATGAGTCAACAAGACGGATATTATGCCGATGCAAAGGGGAATCAAATCGAGGAAAATCCTTTTGTAACAGATCAAATCTGCGCTGGAAATAGAACTGGGAAGATGGATAAGGATGATAAAGTAGATCCCTATGTGTTAGCTTTAAGTGTACCGAAAGATATCGTTTTGGAATCAGTCATATTGGGGCACTATAATGAGAGTAAAGAAACATGGGAAGTAGCTGTTGATATGGATAGTTTTGTTCCAACATTTTATTCTGATGATTTTGCTAGAGGTGATATTCCTGATCATGCAGGAGTTACTGAGCGGTCATCTATGAAGTTATGGGGATATAATTATCATACACATTCTATTTGGGGGTTTGTGAATGTAGAGGGGAAGTTTGCAATCATAAAAAAACATTAATTAGCTTAAGTTGAGTAGGTCTTGCAATTTAATGAGGTAGAATTTAGAAGGCATAAAAAAACTGTTTAGGATTAAAAATTGGTTGATAGATGAAGGATAATCTAAGGGTTAAAAAGACTTCTAACTAAGAGAGAGTTTTGTGGTCAAAAAAGAAATTTGAATGAGATGAAAAACTATACAATATTTAATTTGAAGGCTTAAAAAAATATATAAAAATGGGGTAAACAAAGGATACATAGTTAAAAATTAATCGGATTTATCTACGAAAATGGTCTTTTAATAGTTTTTTATTCCTCTTTAATTGACAATGTAAATGCAATACTTAGAAAATAGAAAAAGCTCATTGGATGAATTCCGTTAAAATAGTGTTTGCAAAGACAACTATTAAAAGAATAATATTCAATGGGCTAATCCCATCTTATCCTATAAGAGGTTGAACCTATATTTTAAAAAGTAAGATTGGAAAAAGGAATAGGTGAAATGGTTAGATTGATTAACAGAGATTATAGTGTTATTTCTCCAGAGTTTAAATGTAAAGCTTCTAAGGGCGAAAGTTATTTGGCAGTAGCTACCTAAGAAATCTATAAATATAGAAGATTAAGGTGTAAAAAGAAAAAGCTCGATCACACTAAATTAAAAGAGGGAATGATAGTGTTATTTTAGATTGATTAGGGTCATCGAACAAATTAGTCATCGCCTGAAACGTGAAGGAACTGGATTTGAAATTAACTATGGAAGTATATATTACAATATTTATTTAGGAGGATTTGATGGATACCTTCCAGATGATAAAAAAGCAACTCGAGAACTAAGATCGTGGTAAAACCCGTAAGAGGGGAGGTTTCATTGAGACAGAAGTCATTATGAAACCAACTTTTACAGTTATCAACTCATTAGGGTTGCTGAATATGTTGTCAGGCAGGTGTTATTCTACCCTCAATAAGCTATTTTTTCATTTCAATGGCGGTGGAATGATTTTATTTGGCCGTTAATTGTTTTAAATGTTCCTAGAAATTTCACCATACAAGTTGCTTTATGACGATTGGTCGGTGCAGAAACGATAAATTGGACCATTCTGTTAGCTTCATCATCCATTATATCTATCATTCCGTTACTCATTGTTTTTTTCGTACTTCAACGATATATTATGGATTCAGGGGCAACTTCAGGGATAAAAGGCAAAAGGTTCATCCATTAAAGAGGGTTTTAAAGGAGGATTAAGATGGAAAATTATACTTATGAAGTAAAAAAAGATCAAGCCATTAATCGCTGGCTTTATACAGATTTGAAAATTGAACCTTATTTTTCTGAAAAAGCAACATTTAGTCATGAAGTGAATTTAACTGAGGAATATTTACAAATTGAATACCCCGTAAGAATAGTTTTTGAGAGAACGAACTAAAAAGAATGTTCAAAAAACAGCAGATAGTTTTTCTCACGTTTACTTTCCATTTGAAAATCCAAGATTTGAATTTTCATCATTTATTTCAAATTCACATATACTTAGTGTTTATGGTAAAACCTTTATCGATTTAAAACAAGACTCATCATTACCCTTTCTTCTTAGTACTTGTGGGAGTGTGGTTATTTGGGTAAATGGCACAAAACAAGTAGAGTATAGCCCCTTTACCAGAAATCAACCTTCTACTACTGAAATTAAGTTGGAATTTAAAAAAGGGGATAATTAAATCATTATTTATATGGAGGATCTAGCTGAAAGAGATGTTAATTATTTCATGGAGCTGAAATTTGTGGGAAAGCATAAGATAGAAGGTTTTATCCCTGTTAAAAAATTTGAAACAAGCAGAAAAATTATTATCTTCTATGTATTTATCAAAAGACTTATATACGACAGGACATATTGAACTTCATTTTGATCCAGTTTTTGCTTCAAATCTTAAACAACTTTTTATTAATATTAATAAAAATAGGTTAATAAATCCTGTTTTTGATAAGAGCCAAAATGAACATAATCTTATCTATGATTATCAATTTAATTTATCTGAGCGTGATGGGGATAAATTAATGCTGATGCCTGTGTGTGACTTTCATTCTCAGGGTCTAAAGCAATTAGATATTTTATTTGTTGTTGATGAAAAAGTTGAAATAAGTAGGCGAATAGTGGTCTCCATTACACATGAGAATCCTTTTGAAAAAACCATCTCAGATGACTTGGCAGTAAGAAAGCAAGAAGTTTTAAAGTATTTTACGGAAAATGGGATGACAGATTTAAATACTGGAATTGCCATGGTTCATTTATAAGGGAAGCTAACAGAGGAAGCGATCATACATATTAAAAGTTGTTTTCCTGAAATTGAACAAAAAAGTGATTGTGCAGATTTTCGCTTAGCGCCGCTTTTAGCTTTAATGATAAAATATCAAATTTTGATTCCTCAGTCATTTAAGACTCAATTAGAGGAACTGGTAACCAACTTTAGATATTGGATCGATGAACCCTGGAAATGATGTGATGTGGTGGTTTAGTGAGAATCATGCCATTTAGCTGGTTATCTATATCCAAATAAGCTTTTTACTGTTAGTGAAAGAACTGGATCTGAACAGTACTTAATAGTGAAACGGCGCTTGGAAGAATGGTTTGATATCTTTTTTAAGTATGGTTACTCTGAATGGAATTCTACAACCTATCTTCCAATTAATCTAATCGGTTTTTTTAGTCTATATGAAACGGCTCCTGATAAAGAAATCAGGAATCTAGCAAAAAAAGCATGATTTTACGTTTAAGATTATAGCTGTGAATATGCATGATAAGACGATGTCTTCTACATATGGTAGAGTTTATGAACATGATTTAAAATCAATGGAATCAGGAGAAGTTGCAAATCTTTCCTTTATAATCTGGAAAAAAGGACATCTAAATACAGCTATGCGTTCAACGACCCTATTTTGTATTTCTGATTATGTCCCTCCTAGACTCGAACCGTATCTTATAGAAGAAAATCGTTCGGCATTGTTAACTCAATACACTCAAGGAATCAAAAAAGTTTATACTTATCACTATAAAACTAAAGCTTATTCTATGTGCGCCACTATCGATTTTAATACGTTTAAGAAAGGTCACCAACAACATACCATGAACCTGTCTCTGGGGAGAGATAGTACACAAATTTGGATTAATCATCCTGGGGAATCGGTTTTTAGTGGTGAAAATAGACCTAGTTTTTGGGCTGGAAATGGAATATGTCCCAATCTTAGACAGTATAGGAACTATATGATGATTGAATATCGTTTGCGAGACCCCTATTTACCGTATATAATTTATGAACGAACAACTAGATTCAATCATGATTAAGGATCAAAATGATTGGTCTTACTATAATGAAAGGGTTGGAACACTTGGGATGGTTAATCAGGAATTATATTTGAATCAACAAAATATACAATACCAGGCAGGATATGATATAGTCACAAATTTCTTTCAATTATGAAGTTAGAAAGATGATTACTTATTAAATTTTTTTTTAATCTAAAGAGCATTACTGATTAACAGAATACAAAGAGAGAATGAGGGGAAAATTAATGAAAGCTTTGCTATTAGAGAAATTGGAACAAGTAAGCTCTAATTTAAAAAATTTAGAAGATGTTGGAGAACGTTATAATTCACCTAATAAAAGTACAACTGAATTAGAAAATATTGGCGTCTTTAAAAGAGATTTTGGAATGAAACAATGGGATTGGCCCCAAGGAGTAGGTTTGTTTGGATTAAGTTTAGCTGAACGTTATTTGGAGAATAATGATTATCAAGAGTATATTGAGAACTGGTATCAAGAGCGTCTAAAAGAAGGGTTGCCTTGTAAAAATATTAATACAACAGCACCGCTTATCTCATTAATGGAGTTTGATTTTACAAAAGATCTTTCAGAAGAATGGATAAACTGGATTGAGAATCAAGCATCAAGAACCAGTGAAGGGGGACTTCAACACGATACAACTGGAAGAAATAAAGAAGAGAGATTAATTAAAAATCAAGAAATATGGGTAGATACGTTGTTTATGACAAACTTATTTATTGCAAAAATGGGAGTGAAGTATAATGATGATTTATGGAAAAATGAGAGCTTATATCAATTATTACTTCATACTAAATATTTACATGATAAGAAAACAAATCTCTTTTTTCATGGTTGGAGTTTTGAAAGACAGAATAATTTTAGCGATGTTCTTTGGTGCCGAGGGAATGGTTGGGTAACCATTGCAATTCCTTTAACATTAAATATATTAGGCGAAAGTGTTCCTATGATGATTAAAGAAAATCTCTTAAACTATTATAAAAACCAAGTAGATTCCCTTTTAAATAATTATTTAGATCGAACAGAATATATGTGGCGCACAGTGTTAACTAATGATAATAGTTATTTTGAAACATCGGGATCGTCAGGAATATTGGCAGGAATATATTTAGGAATCAAGTTTGGTTATTTAGACAAAGATGAGTATTTACCTATATGTAATCAGATTCTTCAAAGATTGTTAAAAAAAATTGATGATAAAGGAAATGTTTTAGATGTTTCAGCAGGAACTCCCATTATGGAAAGTGAAGAGGAGTATATGAAAATCATAAAAGCTCCTTTAGCATATGGCCAGGCGCTTATGCTACTACTTCTTTCGGTAGCTGTGGAATTTCATTAGTCAATATCATGACAGTGATACTGTATATAAAATCTTCAATTGAAACTTTGCAATATCTCAAACAAGACATAGAAAAAATCATTGTTGAAATTTTCTATGTCTTTTAAATATATGTTATTAAAGTTATGAGAAATAGGTTATGAAAATAATAGGCATTTTTCATAAAAACTATCTCTCTAGGAATTAAAATTTTTTTAGGAGATTTTGTTAGGGAATTAGAGTTAGGAAGTCTTCTAATAATTTCAAATCAAAACAGAATTTTACCTTTTTTAGAGTTTTGAATATTTCACCAGTTCAACTTTTATGGTGGCTCCTTATGCCTTTTTTTCAAAGTTTAATTTCTTTCTTATATGTTCAAACAACCAAAGAAAGCACTGAAAAAGGGCTGTTCTTTTATTTTTGGTACTATATCTATCTAATTTGTGAAATGTTATACTATTAGTTATAAAGCGCTTTATATCGTTGACAAAATAACAATTTAGTTTGTTGTAACATGACTAAGTAAGGGTTAAAAAATATTTATGGAACTTTGGTTTGCTATTGGGGAAAATGAAGAATGTGAAAATTAGTTACAGGGAGGTAATTTTTTTGTCTGATGTAAGTAGCACACAAATGATACTAGGTTTAGTGATTGGAATAGGTACCCTTATTTTTCTTTGTATGAAAACTAAGGTTCATACGTTTTTAGCTTTACTTTTTGCAGCGATGATTACCGGATTAGTAGGAGGAATGGATGCTAGTTCAACAATTTCTTCGGTTACCACTGGTTTTGGTGAAACGTTAGGTGGAAATACTGGGATTGTTATTGGACTTGGGGTGATGATGGGTGTGATTTTGGAAAAATCGGGGGCTGCTGAGCGATTGGCGTTTTCAACGATTAAGATGATTGGTAAAAGAAAAGAAGAGTGGGCGTTAGGTTTAACTGGGTATATTGTGGCCATTCCTGTTTTTGCCGATTCTGGTCAAATTATTCTGGCTCCTTTAGCGAAGGCAATTTCTAGAGTGAGTGGAAAGTCAGTAGTTGGATTAGGACTAGCTCTTTCTATGGGATTAGCTCTCACTCATATATTTGTTCCTCCGGGACCAGGTCCTTTGGCTGTGGCTGGATTGTTGGGTGTTGATGTAGGAATGATGATTATTTTTGGGGTTTTATTTACGATTATTCCGTTTATTTCCTGTATGTTTTATTGTAAATGGGTAGGTAAAAAAATCTACCAGATTCCTGATGAGGATGGAACTGGGTTTGTGAAGAAGGAGTTTAAGGAAGAGTATATTAAGGAATTAACCAATATTGAGGAGATTATGAAAGATCGTAATTTTCCTTCTCTAGGGATGTCTTTGGCTCCTATTGTCATTCCTTTAATTCTGATTTTTTCTAAAACCATTGTGGATTTAACTACTTTTGAATCTCAATTTATTGATTTTTTCGGATCTCCGATTGTAGCCGTATCAGTGGGAGTGTTAATTTCAATTTATGGTTTGGCAAGGGAACAGGATAAAAAGACGGTACAAGGGTATATGGATCATGGAATTAAATCAGTAGGAATGATATTATTAGTGACAGGTGCTGGTGGATCTATTGGTCACGTGGTTCGCGATTCAGGAATTGGTGAAGCATTGGGACAACTGATTATGGGTTGGCCGATCCCCCCTGTGGTCATTCCCTTTTTAATTGCAGCTTTAATGCGAATTGCTTTGGGAAGTGCGACGGTTGCTTTAACGACAACGGCAACGTTAATGGCTCCATTGTTGACAACCGTAGGATTAGATCCGATGATGGCTGCTATGGCTACTTGTGCAGGCGGTATTTCTTTTAGTTATTTTAATGATAGTGGTTTCTGGGTGTTTAATGGGATGTTTGGGGTAACAGAAATTAAAGATCAAATGTATGCTAAATTTAATGCTCATATGATTGCAGCAATTACAGCTTTAATTTTAGTTATGATTGTGGATGGTATATTTTATTAGAATAGGGGACTAGAATATGAAAGATCCATTATTTATAAAGGTTAATAAAAAAGATAATGTAGCCATTATTGTTAATCCAGGCGGTTTGAAGAAAGGAACAAGTTTTAAGGAAGGTTTAACATTAGTAGAGGATATTCCACAGGCAAATAAAGTGATTTTAGAAGATGTGAAGGTAAATGATGCTTTTATTCGTTATGGTGAAGTGATTGGTTATGCAAAAAGTGATCAGCCTAAGGGAAGTTGGCTTAGGGAAGATCAAGTTGTTTTACCTGAGGCATCTGATTTGGATCAGTTAAAAAGTAATCATATGGAGCCTGTTCCTACGGCTCCCAATCCATATACGTTTATGGGATATAAAAATGCAGATGGAAGTGTTGGGACAAAGAATATTTTAGGAATAATGACTACGGTTCAATGCACTCAAGGTGTCATTGAGGTTGCGGTTGCACGTTTAAAGAGGGATGTTTTACCTCTGTATAAAAATGTGGATGATATTGTGGCGCTAAATCATTTATATGGCTGTGGAGTTGCGATTAAAGCTAAGAACGCGGAAATCCCTATTAGGACCATTCAAAACTTGGGACTGAATCCAAATCTGGGTCAGGAAACGTTAGTCATTTCTTTAGGTTGTGAAAAGTTAATGCCTGAACAAATATCAGAAACTTTGAACCGAGAAAATTTAGTTGTTTTGCAAGAGTGTCATGGGTTTGAGGAGATGGTTGAGGAGATTGTGGATAAGGCTGAGCAAAAGTTGAAGAAGTTAGATAAACGGATTCGTGAGGAGTGTCCGGTATCGGAGTTGGTTGTTGGGTTGCAATGTGGGGGGAGTGATGCTTTTTCTGGTGTGACGGCAAATCCGGCTGTGGGTTATGCGGCGGATCTGTTTGTTAAGGCAGGGGCAAAAGTGATGTTTTCAGAGGTGACAGAGGTACGTGATGCGGTTCATTTAATGGCTCCACGGACGGTTAGTGATGAGGTATTGTCCAAGTTGGTTCGAGAGATGAAGTGGTATGATGGGTATTTGGCGGAAGGTGAAGTGGATCGCGATGCGAATCCGACTCCTGGAAATAAAAAAGGGGGCTTGTCTAATGTAGTAGATAAGGCACTGGGATCGGTAGTTAAATCGGGAACGACGCCGATTGTGGATGTATTAGCGCCAGGAGAGGGAATTATTAAGAGAGGGATGAATTTTGCGGCTACGCCTGCTAGTGATTTTGTTTGTGGAACGCAACAGTTGGCGTCAGGGATGACGATTCAAGTTTTTACGACAGGAAGAGGAACGACTTATAATTTAAGTATGGCACCGGTGGTGAAGGTTTCTACGAATTCAACTCTTAAAGAGAAATGGCAGGATTTAATTGATGTTGATGCTGGGACCATTGCAACAGGTGAGAAGTCTATTGAAGAGGTTGGTTTAGAATTATTTCATTTTATGATTGATGTTGCAAGTGGTAAGAAGGTTACTTATGCTGATCAATGGGGGATTTATAATGCGTTGGCTGTTTTTAATCCGGCGCCTATTACTTAGAGCTACAAATTGTCTACTTTATTTCAGAGTTTCTCGATTATAAAGACATAAAAATGGCTGTAATCATCTATTAACTATGATTGCAGCTATTTTATTATGGATTTTTTTTGTGGTGCACTAATTGTTACCAGAGTATTCAATTTTTATGATTTTAAGTGGCATATTCCAAATTTATTCTTTCAGTTCTCATCAACTCGGTTTGTTTTGAATTGAAGAACACGCAAAATCAAAAAGGTTGTGTTTAAGGGCATCAATTACTTAGAGCTACAAGTCATTTTCTGCTTTATTAAAAAAATTGATATATATATATACTAACATGTGTTATAATAAACTTGTTAGTATATATGAGGTGATTAATATGTCATTAAAGCATGGACTTCTCGGATTTTTAACGGAGCGAGAAATGAGTGGATATGATTTAGAAAAACGATTTAAAAGTAGTGTTGGTCACTTCTGGAGTGCAAAGATTAGCCAAGTATACCGTGATTTACATACAATGGAGAAGGCAGGCTGGGTTGAGTCTCATGAAATCATTCAAAAGAATAAACCCAATAAAAAGATTTTCAAAATTACAGAGGCTGGGTACGAGGAACTAAAAGACTGGCTATCTAATTACACTATAAAAAATGATTTTGAAATTCGAAGCGGAATTTTAATGCGGTTGTTTTTTTCAACTAAAATCCCAGTTGAAGAAACGATTAGGCTTTTGGAACAGTTTCGTGATGCTTGTATGAATGAGTTAAATCATTTAAGACAGATACCAGAAATAGAAGGTTTAACCAAACTTGAACAAAGCTACCCAATGGATATTTTTTACGTCAAAACAACAGTAGCTTACGGAGAAAAATATTATCAAATGCAACTGGATTGGTGTAATGAAACATTTGATAAATTAAATGCTCTTAAAGCAAAAAAGGAGGCTGCTAATCATGAGAATGGTCATATCTGATATTTCAAATCTATCAATTCAAAAAGATGATGAATTAAAAGCCTCTAATGATTCAGAAATTTTACGCCATTGTATCGGTTGTTTTGGGTGTTGGGTTAAAACACCAGGAGAATGTGTGATTAAAGACTCTTATATGAACATGGGTGAACAATTAGCAAAGAGTGAAGAACTTATTCTTATTAGTAAGTTTACATATGGCGGAGTGAGTCCATTTGTTAAAAATGTGTTGGATCGTTCCATTCCTTATATCTCTCCTAATTTCAGAATTGTTAATAATGAAATGCACCATAAACGACGCTATGATAATACATTAAAGATTTCTGCCTATTTTTATGGAATGGATATCTCTGAAAAAGAGAAAGTTATGGCAAGGGGCTTGATCCATTCACAAGTATTTAATTTTCACGGAAAAGTAAATGAAATCTGTTTTTTTAAGACAGTTACTGAAGTAAAGGAGGCACTCTCATGAACATAGCCTTCATTAATGGTAGTCCGAAAAGAAAAGATAGTGCAAGTGGTGCATTATTAGCTGACTTAAAGCAATTAATACCTTCTGAACATCTGATTAAAGAATTTAATTTAAACAAGGATTTTATAACAGAAAAAGATATTGAAGCGTTACATAATTGTTCAGTATGGGTTTTTGCATTTCCACTTTACGTGGACTCTATTCCTTCTCATCTGTTGTCTTGTTTTTGTCAGCTTGAACAAACAGAGTTTAATCGCAATAACATTTATGTCTATGGTCTTGTTAACTGTGGGTTTTATGAAGGGGAGCAAACACAATATGCAATGTCAATGATGGAAATCTGGTGTGATAAAGTAGGATTAAATTGGGGAATGGGAGTTGGGTTTGGTGGTGGCGGTGGATTAGCACAAATGAAAAGTATTCCACTAGGAAAAGGGCCTAAAAAGACCTTAGGGAAATCACTGGCTGTGTGTGCGGATGCTATTTCAAAGGGAATTTCAATAGATAATGTTTACACGTCAATTAATTTACCTAGGTTTGTGTATAAATTTTTTGCTGAATCTACTTGGAAAAAAAGTATTAAAGCAAATGGTGGAAAAGTGAAAGATTTAAATAAAAAATTATGAGTGAAATGCTATAGATGAGAACGCTGTATGATTAAAAAAATCAGAAACATATGGGAAAATAAATTTAGAAATAAAATATTAAAAGATAAAACAAAGAATGACGCTATTTAAGTTCTATCTAAGTTAAGCTTATGGTAAATTTAAACTCTTCATTAATAAAGAGGCCTTACCAATTTCCAGATTAATCCCTATTTTAAAAAAACTATAATAAACCTTTTTATTTGAAAAATTTGCTCTTTTTGTTTACGTATGATATAATGAGCATATAATAAAAAGACGACATGCACTAACATGTCGCCGTAACTGCTCAACGCAAGATGGGTAGTTCATCTATTTCTTACACTTAGAACCCCCTTTATTACGTTTGCGAGGCGTAAAGGTGGTTCTTTTCTTTTTACTGCATTTTTTAGGTATTAACCTAGTAGCTATAGCTAGTGCTAAAGCTATGATAAATGCTTCTAACGCTTTTTGCGCTAAATCTAGTAAAAAGTTTCTCATAGGGTTCACCTCCTTTCTCCCCCCAATAGAAGCAGAGAAAAAGGTAAGATGAACTCCCACCATTATGCTTTATACAGTTACTTAATGATTATACCATGAAATCTTATTATTTCTTCAAATTACTCAAAAATTTTAATAGCGCTTAGTTGTTACTAACATGTTATTTTAAAATTTTTCAAGGGTTAATGACTTTTATATATATTTTGGTGGTTAAAATGGTAGTCAGAATCAAAAATCACATCTTTAAAGTATATACTGGGTTGAGATATTATAAAAATAAGATTTCAAGGCTCCAAAATTTCAACCTCTCTAATTACCGTTTACATCAGAACTACAGTTGTAGGGGCGATACTTTATAGTAATGCATAGGGATTCATATAAGGTTTTTTGTAGATTAATAAAAATAAAGCATAGAATTAGGTTAGCGCCCCATTCTATGCTTTATTTTTATGATTTGGGAGGCAAGAGGTATTGTTGGATGTATTCGGAAAATAGATGATGGGTGATGTAGGAAAGGCTTAGTCGGTCTGTTAAATCCATATTATCGATACAGATTTCAGAGCACATACCGTAAAATTGGAACTCTGTTAATTTTGCTAACGGGTTATTAGAAAATCCAGTGAGGCTTACAGTAGATGCACCTGTAGTTTTTGCAATAGTAGTCGCATCAATCACTGTTTTTGTTGTCCCACTAACACTAATAGCAAAAACTAAATCTTTAGAACTTAAAGTTTTTGCGTAATTGGAGTTGCTGGTGCGGTTACAAATGAAACAATGTCATGTAATGATGAAGGAATGGACGCTTTTTTCTCCATTCAAATGGCCCCGATTTCTTTAGAAGAAGCCATGGAAAAAGCAGTAGCAACTAGAAATATGAAAGCAAAGATTACACAAGATTTTAAATTAATTAAAGCGAGTTCTTAAATGTTAATAAGAGCCTAAACTAACTTATTACCACGCTTCATCTACAAAATCGAAAAAGACAGTAATGGCTAATAAATCTGCACAGCCCCCGGGACTAATATTTTGTTTGATGAAATAGTCACATAATTTAGTAATCATCTGGGTTCCAGCGTGGGTGCGCATGCCTCCGATTTCAATTAACTCACTTGCTGTCTTTTTAATTTCCATTAAGGTGTTAACAGAGTGGCGATGAACGATAGTAGTGTCGTTACATACACTCATAATTTTAAATAAAGTTTGGATAAGACGATTATTTTTTGATAAATCTTTGTTGGTTTGATAGAAGGGAAGTCCATGTTTAAAGACAGTTGGCATTCCCGCCTCTACTTCACCTCGAACTCCTGTAATGCCGTAATTAACAAATAATTTTTCTCCATGAGAAGTCGCATTTTCTTTTGTTAAATTTTGTAAGTCTTGGTTAACGATTCCAGAAGTCATTTCTTTAATAAGGTTAGGAATTTGAGAAAATGGGGACTGATCATGGAGTGCTTTAGCAGTAGCGGCGCAAGAAATTCCCATTAGGAAAAGCATTCCTTTATGGGTGTTGATACCATGGGTTGCAGTAAACATTTCCTGTTCTGCCTTAATTCCAATTTTTCGGATGCTCTTAAAAATATCACTTGGGGTATTTTCTGAAAGTCCTGCCTGGGCAAAAAGGGCAAAGTATTTCATTAAAGCAGTGGTGCTATCAAGGAAGGTAAAATAATCCATGTCTTTGTGTGCGCCATTTGAAATAGGAGAAACAAGTCCTGGGGATGGAAAGCAGGAAACTTCATATAAAATTGCCCGCGATGCTAGGTTAGCAAGTTGAAAAGAAATATTATGGATAGAGTAGTTTTGATGATTGAATTCACAACTTAAATGGCTTGTCAGGGTTTTCATTATAGGTCTCCTTCGTATTTTTAAACTCTATTACTAGTGTAAGATAATTTTTAAAATTTTTCTAGGACGAATTGTACAATCATTGATTTAAAACCAAGTACAAGGTTGTGAATATACATTTTTACAAGTTACCAATGAGAATGAATAAAGAGAAAGTTATAGTTCAAAATTTCTTGGCTTTAGATAAGTAGAAATTGCTAAAAACATTTATATCACAACAAAAATAAGTGATTATTTAGTCTAAAATGTTGTAGTTCACAAAGTGACACTACAAGTCTATCATTGAAAATAAAAGAAGAGAGAGTTATAATAGCTTTAAATAGAGGTAAAAATAAGTGATATATTGAAAGGAGAGAAAAATATGTTTATTACTGACTTGGAGGAGAAACATATCACATCTTTTGATGTGATTAATCGGCGCAAGGTTCAAAATTTTTTAGAACAACAAGGACTTGAATTTGATCAGAATATCCAATATACAATTGCTATTTTTGAAGGAGAGAAAGTTATTGCAACAGGTTCCTTTGATCACGCGGTTCTAAAATGTATTGCAATTGCACCTGAGTATAAAGGTTTTGGATTGACCAATAAAATGATTTCAGAATTGATTAATGAACAATATCGACGAGGATTTGAGCATCTTTTTGTCTATACAAAACCGGAAAATGAAGAAATCTTTTTAGACTTAGGATTTTATAAAATTATGGAAGTACCTGAAAAAGTTATCCTCCTAGAAAATAGTGCAGATGGTATCTCTCAATATGTGAAAGAAATTGAAAAATATAAAATTCAAGGAGATAAAATTGCATCTCTTGTCATGAACTGTAATCCCTTTACCCTAGGACACCGCTATTTGATTGAACAAGCATCTAAAGAAAATGATGTGGTTCATATTTTTATTGTTGCAGAAGATCGTTCATATTTTTCAACTGCTACGAGAAACGAACTTGTACGAGAAGGAACTAAGGATCTTCAAAATGTTCATGTTCATGAAGGATCAAATTACATGATTTCAGCAGCAACATTCCCATCTTATTTTCTTAAGGAGAGTAGTGTAGTTGTGGAAACTCATGCTATTCTTGATCTTTTGATTTTTTCCCAATATATAGCACCGGCACTAGGAATTCATCGTCGTTTTGTAGGTGAAGAAATAACATGTCCAGTGACAAAAGAATATAATCGCATTATGAAAGGATTGTTACCACAATATGGGATTGAGGTAGTTGAGATCCCTCGACTTCAAATGAATGGTTCCCCAATTAGTGCATCACGAGTAAGACAACTCCTAGAAAATGAAAATTATGCTGAAATCAAAGCAATTGTTCCAGAAACTACTTATGATTATTTAATGAATAAATATGAGAGAAGTAGATGATAATAGATATGCTAAGTTCAGACGAATATTTTGAAAGATGGTAGCTGATTAGGAGGAGTTTAATGAAAGCATCTGTTCAAGAAGTATTAAAAAATACAGATTTATCTCAGCAGAAAGCTCTTGGTGAGATTGTGTACGAGGCATTTCGTATGACAATTATTCAAGGAAAAATTCCATTTGGTGAAAGAATAAATGAAAAAGAATATTCCGAAATCATGAATATCAGTCGGACACCTATTCGGTTTGCATTAAAAATACTAGAAAAAGAAGGCTTAGTAGAATATATTCCTAAAGTGGGGGTAGTCGTTAAAGAAATTACTAAAAAAGATGCAATTGAGATATATGCTGTTCGTAAAGCCCTTGAAACAGTAGCTACAGAAACTGCGATGCAACTGATGACAGAAGAGGATTTTAAAGAATTAGATGATTTGTTGACAGAGACCGAAGAAAAAAATGCTCAGGGAAATGTAGAGGATGTCATCAAGCTGTTCAATAAGTTTCACGAAATCATTTATCTGAAAAGTAATACACTTCGCTTACGAGAAATTGTGATGAATATTCAAGAATATTTGAGTCGATTTAGAAGAATCTGCTTAAATACGGCAGATAGACGTGACCAAGCTGTTGTGGAACATCGCCTTCTTTACCATGCGATGGTTGCGAAAGACAAGAGAAGAGTTCAACTGCTTATTGAAGATCATCTAAATAGCTCATTAGCCTTTGTTTTACAAGAAATGGAAAAAGAAGATCAAATAAATGAAAGTCAAACTAAATAAAAAATGTACCCTGATGTCAGAATTTAAACAATGATAAAAAGGTGCTTTTTTTAATACTTAAGATTCTTTTTTAAAAATTAGTATTAACAAAACAAAAAAACACAAAAAGAACAATAAATCCCTTTATTTCGATTGTGAAAAAGTTTATAATTTCTGTATAATAATGATTTGTGAAAAATTTATTAAAAGGAGGAACCAAAATAAGTCATGGAAATAAAGATATTAATTATATGATAGAGTATTACATAGGGGAGAAATCCGTTATGAGTCAAATATAAAGTGCCAGAACATGCGAATAGGGAGGAACGGTAGAAATGGAAATACAAAAAAAATCTATGGCCGGGACAATGGAATCAAGTGATTGTTTAATTAGTGTTGGACCTAACAGAGAAAATCAGGTTGTTATTGAAATTGAAAGTGCAGTTCAGAAACAGTTTGGAAAGCAAATTGAAAAAGTTGTTCGTGAAACTTTAAAGGAAATGAATGTTGTAAATGCATTCGTTAAAGTTAAAGACAAAGGTGCACTTGATTGTGTGATTATTGCACGTCTTAAAACTGCAATCATTCGTTCTAGCGAACAATTAGAATTTAGTTGGGAGGTGTAAGTGATGAAATTAAGACGAACTATGATGTTTGTTCCGGGAAATAATCCTGCCATGATTAAGGATGCTCAAATTTATGGGGCTGATTCAATTATGTTTGATCTTGAGGATGCTGTATCAATTAATGAAAAAGATGCAGCAAGATTTTTAGTTCATCAAGCTTTAAAAACCATTGATTTCTCTAAAGAAGAAGTAGTCGTTCGTGTTAACGGACTTGATACCCCATTTGGTCGTCAGGATGTAGAGGCCGTTGTAACAGGTGGTGTTAATGTCATCCGTTTACCAAAAACTGAAACACCTAAAGACATCCATGATATGGAAGCTCTTATTACTGAAATAGAAGAAAAACACAACATTCCTGTTGGACGTACAAAAATGATGGC
>Ga0153974_1000075_pt1 | contig 23301 bp, 21 predicted proteins | sample TSGA058MetaG_FD_104741 | JGI IMG/M metagenome (GOLD analysis project Ga0153974, IMG submission 104741) | Attine ant fungus gardens microbial communities from Georgia, USA - TSGA058 MetaG | ecosystem: Host-associated > Fungi > Mycelium > Unclassified | place: USA: Georgia, Yuchi Wildlife... | reverse complement strand
TTGGGGCTTCACAGAAACATCAATAAGAGCGAACCGCTGTGTCGTGACTATTGCGCCAATAAGGAGTTTATCATGTCATATCATCATGTTTTGGTGGCCGTCGATCTCTCACCAGAAAGCGAAAAATTAGTCCAAAAAGCGGTTTCTATAGCGAAACCTTATAATGCCAAAGTCTCTATTATTCATGTGGATGTTAACTACTCGGATCTCTACACCGGACTGATAGACGTAAACTTAGGTGATATGCAAAAACGCATCTCCCAAGAAACTTCACAAGCCCTTACGACGCTGGCCAACCAAGCGGGTTACCCTTTCAGCGAAATTTTAAGTGGTACGGGCGAGTTAGCACAGGTGCTGATCGATGCGATTAACAAGTACGAGATAGATTTAGTCATTTGTGGTCATCACCAAGACTTCTGGAGCAAATTGATGTCTTCTGCGCGACAACTGATTAATAACGTGCATGTAGATATGTTGATTGTGCCATTTCGCGACGAAGAGTAGTTAGCGAAGGTCTCCCGGTCATTATTATCGTGATCGGGAGCGCTCTTTAGGGCATTTCAGGATTAAGAGAAGGGTAAATATCGAAGCGATGACTTTTCGTGACCACAGCGGAAGGGGTATCTACACCATTTAGCGGCGGCGCATAATCCGGACGCTTCACCACAATTCGGCGTTTCGCCAACGTTCTGGCAGGATCCAGTAACTTGTCAGCATCTTCATCTGGACCGACCAGCGATTGAAATATCCGCATCTCTTTTTTAACCAATGCGCTTTTCTGACGATGAGGGTACATCGGGTCGAGATAAACGACATCAGGACGTGGCGTTAAGGTACTAAGTTGTTGTGCGCTCGGGCCATAAATTAGAGTCAGTCGCTGCTGTAACCACCCACCTATTTCAGGGTCTCGATACCCACGTTGTAGCCCATCTTCGAGCAGTGAGGCCACCACCGGATGTCTTTCAATCATACGTACTCGACAGCCTAAGGAAGCCAAGACGAAGGCATCTCTGCCTAGGCCTGCCGTCGCATCGACCACATCGGGAAGATAAGCCCCTTTAATCCCTACTGCTTTCGCTACCGCTTCACCACGACCTCCGCCAAATTTACGGCGGTGTGCCATAGCACCGGAGACAAAGTCGACGAAAACGCCACCGAGCTTAGGCTCGTCACGTTTACGCAGTTCTAATTGCTCATCGGTTAGCACCAAAGCCAATGGCGCGTTCTCATCATGGACTAACTGCCAGCGATCGGCGATCTGAGTTAAGGCACCCGATTGGGTGCCTGTTTCGTCAAGTAAGTAAATATTCACTTACTAGCCTTCGATACCATATTGCTTAAGCATGGCGTCGATTTGCGGCTCACGCCCACGAAAGCGCTTAAACAGTGCCATTGGCGCTTCAGAGCCACCACGGCTTAGTACGTTGTCCAAGAATGATTGTCCGGTTTCGCGGTTAAAGATGCCCTCTTCTTCGAAGCGCGACCAAGCGTCTGCGGCTAATACATCCGCCCACAGGTAGCTGTAGTAGCCTGCCGCATAACCGCCAGCAAAGATATGGCTGAAGGCATGAGGGAAACGTCCCCACGTTGGTGAAGGCATTACCGCGACTTTTTTCTTCACATCTTGCAGGATATCGAGGACCCGCGCCCCTTTCTCCGGCTGATATTCGGCATGCAGACGGAAGTCGAACAGACCAAACTCAAGCTGACGTAGAATGAACATAGCGGCATTATAATTTTTTGCTGCCAACATTTTTTCCAGTAAAGCCTGAGGAAGTGGCTCGCCGGTCTCGTAGTGACCAGAAATAAAGGCAAGCGCCTCCGGCTCCCAGCACCAATTTTCCATAAACTGGCTAGGTAACTCGACAGCATCCCATGGTACGCCGTTAATACCGGAAACGCCTGCCGTATCGATTTGGGTCAGCATATGGTGAAGCCCGTGACCAAACTCATGGAACAGGGTAACCACCTCATCATGCGTAAAGAGTGCAGGCTTGTCGCCAACCGGGCGGTTGAAGTTACAGGTGAGGTACGCCACTGGTTTTTGTAATGAACCATCGGCTTTTTTCATGCGGCCAACACAGTCGTCCATCCATGCCCCGCCACGCTTATTTTCCCGCGCGTAGAGGTCCAGATAGAAGCTCCCCACCAACTGGTCATCGCCATCAAATAGATCAAAGAAGCGAACTTCGGGATGCCATACATCGACATCGTGGCGTTCTGCTGCACGCAGTCCATAGACTCGACGGATGACTTCGAATAAACCGCTTAACGCGCGTTGTTCTGGGAAGTAAGGGCGTAATTGCTCATCGCTGATGGTATAGAGGTGTTGTTTCTGCTTCTCGGCATACCAAGTGATGTCCCAAGGTTGTAGATCGGTCACCCCGTAATGCTGCTGCGCAAACTCTTGTAGTTGGGCAAGTTCACGCTGACCTTGCGGCTGAGCGCGATCGGCAAGGTCGTTAAGGAAGCCAATGACTTGTTCAGTGGACTCGGCCATTTTAGTGGCTAAAGATTTTTCTGCGAAGGAGCCGAAGCCAAGCAGCTGCGCGATTTCGTGGCGTAACGCTAACTCTTCTTCAATCAGAGGACCATTGTCCCATTTGCCTGCATTTGGCCCCTGGTCTGAGGCGCGAGTGCTGTAAGCACGGTACATTTCTTCACGTAATGCTTGGTTGTCGCAGTAAGTCATTACTGGTAGATAGCTTGGAATATCAAGGGTTAATAGCCAGCCTTGTTGCTGTTTCGCTTCGGCTTGTGCCCGCGCAGCGGCGAGTGCGCTCTCTGGCATGCCCGACAGTTCGCTTTCATCGGTGATCAGTTTACTCCAGCCCATGGTCGCGTCTAACACATTGTTACTGTAAGCCGCGCCAATTTCTGACAGGCGCGCAGAGATTTCACCGTAACGTTTTTGTTTATCGCTCGGTAAGCCAATACCTGATAGCTCAAAATCGCGTAAGGCGTTGTCTACGGCTTTCTGCTCGGCTAAAGATAATGCAGCGAACTCAGGGCTATCCTTTAAGCTACGATATGCTTGGTAAAGACCTGCGTGTTGCCCAACCCACGTTCCATACTCTGACAAGAGGGGTAAGACGCCTTCATAGGCTTCACGTAGCTCGGGACTATTTTTGACCGAGTTGAGATGGCTAACGGGTGAAAAAATGCGTCCCAAACGGTCGTCCGATTCAGCTAAAGGCTGGCAAAGATTTTTCCACGTGTAAGGGCCAGACTGGGCGACCACACGTTCAACCGTTGCACGGCACTCGTCTAGCGCTGCCGTGACCGCTGGCACAACATGCTCGGGCTTTATCGCTGAGAAAGGTGGCAAGCTGAAAGGGGTGAGTAGTGGATTTGTCATAGCACCATCCTATAAAATTTGAGTTGAACGCTGATCGTATTCTTAAGATATGGGGACGAATAGAAAAATATCAATCATCCCATCGCTGATCTTGCGTAATGCTACTGCCGCCGGGCGCAATTTGTTATACTTATCCCTCATAGACAGCTACGCCTGTCTCGTTTTTGTCGTGTTCTGTCATAAAGGAAATCACATGCTGAGCTATCGCCACAGCTTCCACGCGGGTAACCATGCCGACGTTTTAAAGCACACCGTGCAAAGCCTTATTATTTCGGCGTTAAAAGAGAAGGACAAACCCTTTCTCTATTTGGATACTCACGCAGGGGCTGGCCGTTATCTTCTTAACAGCGAACAAGCTGAGCGGACAGGCGAATACATGGAAGGGATTGCACGTATCTGGCAGCAAAATAATACGCCTGCCGAACTCGCACCTTATCTTCAAGCGGTACGTGATTTAAATCCTTCTGGGCAACTTAAGTACTATCCCGGTTCACCCTTGATCGCTCGCCACTTATTACGCGAGCAAGATCAGTTACAACTGACAGAGCTGCACCCTAGCGACTATCCGCTGTTGCGCGGTGAGTTCCAAAAGGATCTTCGTGCTGTGGTCGCGCGCGGCGATGGGTATCAGCAACTTAAAGCTAAGCTACCGCCTCCCTCTCGCCGAGGCTTGATCCTTATCGATCCCCCTTATGAGATCAAAACGGATTATCAAGCTGTAGTACAAGGGATCGCCGAAGGGTATAAACGCTTCTCCACTGGCGTCTATGCCTTGTGGTATCCGGTCGTCTTACGCCAACAGATCAAACGGATGATCGCCGACCTGAAAGATACCGGTATTCGTCGGATCCTGCAGATCGAGCTTGCCGTCAAGCCGGATAGTGACCAGCGGGGCATGACAGCCTCCGGTATGATTGTGATCAATCCGCCTTGGAAATTAGAACAACAGATGCGCTCAGTGCTGCCATGGTTACACGAACAATTAGTCCCGCAAGGTATTGGGCATACTTTAGTTGAGTGGATTGTTCCGGAATAATCACTCTCGAGCGCTATCTTGTGTAGCGCTCTAAAGCTGTTGGGCTACAAGCGACAAATGGGCTAAAGATTAACAACCATAAAGTCGTAAGCCAGATCGGTATTCGCAAATTCAGCCCGGCATTCTGCCAGCAGTCTCGGCATATCATGTTGACGATAACGCGAACTGAAATGTGTGGCGATCAATTTACCCACCTGTGCTTGATGAGCAATGGATGCCGCTTGCGCCGTCGTGGAGTGGCCCCTGCTATTCGCTTTCTCTGCCATGGCGGCTTCTAGAGTCGCCTCATGGACTAAAATATCTGCGTGTTGAGCCAAAACGACCGCGTTGTCGCAGGGTGCGGTGTCGCCAAGAATAGTGACGATTTTCCCTTTTTTACTTGGTCCAAGATAGCGCTCAGCCGTGACCTCACGCCCATCAGGTAAACGGATATTTTTGCCTTTTTTTAACTGCTGTAACCAAGCTCCCGCCGGAATATTATCGGCTTTTAAACGCTGCTCATCTAATCTTCCTGGGCGATCTCGCTGCTCAACACGATAGCCAAAGCAAGGAATGACATGGTTTAACGGCTGAGCGATAACACGATATTCGTCATTCTCGTCAACAATGCCCGGCTCGACTTCGATGATCTCAAGCGGAAAATCAACCCATGAGCCGCTGATCATCAGCGCTGTCTCGATAAAGGTTTTCAGACCTTTCGGGCCATAGATAGTGAGCGGTGTCGCAATACTGCTCATCGAGCGGCTGGTCAATATCCCGGGAAGACCAAAGATATGGTCGCCATGAAGATGGGTAATAAAAATTTTCTCTAAACGGCCCGGTTTCAAGTCCGTTCGCATAAACTGATGCTGCGTTGCCTCGCCGCAATCAAATAACCAGGTCTCGCCCTTGGGTGAGAAGCTGAGTGCTATACTAGTAACATTACGTTGTAGACTGGGTGCGCCCGCACAGGTACCAAGAAAAGTTAAATACATCGCTGCATCCCATAAGATTTTATATCGTGATCTAAGCCTATCACAGCTATAGAAGCAAACTTTGCATAGTTTTTCTGCCGCAGGTTACACTGTACTAAGAATATTAATCATTTATCGACCTCAACTGAAATGGAAGGAACGATGACCAAACATTACGACTATCTCGCTATTGGTGGCGGGAGTGGCGGTATCGCCTCGATCAATCGCGCAGCCATGCACGGTAAAAAATGTGCTTTAGTAGAAGCTAAAGCGCTAGGCGGAACCTGTGTCAATGTAGGCTGCGTGCCTAAAAAAGTGATGTGGCATGCCGCGCAGATTGCTGAAGCGATCCATATGTACGGTCCAGATTACGGCTTTGATACCACAGTGAATAAGTTCGACTGGAAAACTCTTGTCAAAAATCGCTCTGCGTACATCGATCGTATACACAATTCCTACGATAACGTGTTGGGAAAAAATAATGTCGACGTCATCCGTGGCTTTGCGACCTTTGTCGATGCCCACACCGTTGAAGTCAATGGCGAAACGTATACGGCTGACCATATTTTGATCGCGACGGGCGGTCATCCTGTTCTGCCTAGTATCCCAGGCGCTGAGTATGGGATTGATTCCGATGGCTTCTTCGAATTAGATGAACTTCCCGCTCGCGTTGCCGTGATCGGTGCTGGCTATATTGCTGTAGAAGTGGCTGGAGTGCTGAATTCATTGGGCGCAGAAACCGATCTATTCTTACGTAAAGATAAGCCGTTACGGGGCTTTGACCCAATGCTTTCCGACACCCTAGTTGAGGTGATGGAAAAAGAGGGGCCGCATCTGCATAAACAGTGTGAAGCGAAGCGGATCGAGAAGAATAGTGATGGTAGCTTAACCATCCACTTCACCAACGGTAAAGAGCACAATACCGATTGCTTAATTTGGGCGATTGGTCGCGCGCCATCAACCGATAGTATTAATCTCGCCGTCACGGGTGTTGAGCTCAACGATAAAGGCTACATCAATGTCGATAAGTTCCAAAACACCTCTGTCCCCGGCGTTTATGCGGTAGGCGATAACACTGGTGCTATCGAGCTAACCCCCGTTGCGGTCGCTGCGGGACGTCGTCTCTCTGAGCGCTTATTTAATAATAAACCCGACGAGCATTTAGATTACTCCAATATCGCGACGGTGGTGTTTAGCCATCCGCCCATTGGCACTGTCGGACTTAGCGAGCCAGAAGCTCGTGAGCAGTTCGGCGATGAGCAAGTGAAGGTCTATACCTCTTCCTTTACGGCGATGTATACAGCGGTGACACAATACCGCCAACCTTGTCGGATGAAGTTAGTCTGCGTGGGTAAAGAGGAAAAAATCGTCGGTATCCACGGAATTGGTTACGGCATGGACGAGATGCTGCAAGGTTTTGCCGTTGCATTGAAGATGGGTGCAACCAAGCGTGACTTTGATAATACCGTGGCGATCCACCCAACGTCTGCGGAAGAGTTCGTGACAATGCGTTAAGTCATTTAACCGAAAAAACCACCCAAGGGTGGTTTTTTCATATAGTATGCGCCTGAACTTCCTTGCTCAGCGCCAGCGTTGACTATTCCCCTTGAGGATCGCTCTCCCCCAAGAAGAAATACCAGAGCGGAATCGACATTAAACCGGTAAAGACACTGGTATAGATAATAATCATCATCCCTTGCATGGCATACATACCGCCCGACCATTCGGTAAAGGGAATGTGGTACTCATCGATCACACCTCCGATGATTGCTCGCGTCATCACTGTACAGGTTATTAACCAAATAACGGCAACGCCACGGACAAAGTTACGCTTTTTCTTCAGCCGTATCGCCTGCTCCGCTGTCGTTTGGGATGACTCTATTGATGTATGTTGCACGGTTAACGCCCTCTTCCAGCGATAGATATCAATCAAAATAAAAAGTACAAGGCTGACTCCAAGTACAGGTAAGGCATAACTTATCAGCGCAGCCAAGACGAGCACGACACTGCGCGTGACAATCGGGCAATTTCTCCACGCCTCAGTTAAGGTCTGTACCGGTGAGTGATTGGCTGGCTGAGGCCGACGTCGCCACCACTGACGATAACCCAGGATAATCAGCGCACAGAGCCCAAGGGCAAACAGGGCAAGTATTAACTGATTTACCCAGCCAAAGAGAATCCCCATATGTGCATCAACTCCCCAGCGAGTCAATTTTGCCAAAAGCGGGTAGTCACGGAACTCGACGCGATCAATAACCGCGAGAGTTTTAGGATCCAAGGCGACAGCATCGACTTGTACCGGCCAACGATGGTCAATTTCAGTTACTGTCCAAGTATGATGACTATCCTTAGGTGACCGAATTTCAATCTTCGCGGCATGTATTCCATTTTGTCTTGCCCTTAACAGTGCGCGGTCCCAGTCATTATCCGCCACGTTATAAACCGGTGCAGGAGTTGGCGAAGGTGGGCTCATATCCATACCAGGCATACTCCCCATATCCATGGCTTGATGCTCAGCATGCGCCCTTTTCGGTGCGGGATCGGTGGCTCCGGCAACAACTGCAGTCACTTGGGGAGTTAGCCAGCCGAAAGTATGCCGCAGTTGATTAACGTTATCGCCGGCCCAGCGCGACCAAGTAATTCCCGTCGCAGAAAGAAACAACATCCCTAACAGTAATACTCCACCCAATCGACGGTGCCAACGTTTACTAAAGCTCGTCTTATTTTTGCTTTGAGGTGACTGTCGACGAGCCCCCATCCATAAGATGACTCCCCCCAATGCCGCAATCCACATCCACGACGCGGCAAGTTCACTGTAATTGCGTCCGATGTTTCCTAGTAGCAGGCTTTGATGGAGATGATCCAAGGTGGCTCTAAACGGTAATATTCCTGATGTGCCATAGACAGTGTAATCACCGGTCACCCTAAGGCGATAAGGATCAATAAAAATAGCCCGAGTTTCCGAGGGGCCTAGCCCCATCTGGGAGAATTGAACACGGGTAGTATCCGTAGCGCTCGGTGCGGGGCGCACTGCAACAAGCGTGGCAGGTTGATGAATCGCACGCTTCGCTGCGGCAACCTGTGCGGCAAGAGGCTGAGGTGTACCAGCAGGTACCACCTTAAGTGTCGAGGCATATAATCCACTCTCAACACTAGGGGTGACGACATAGAGCATTCCCGTCAGGGACGCGATAAAAATAAATGGCCCAATAAATAAACCAATATAAAAATGTAAACGACGTAGCAATAGCATGAAGCCATTATTGCTGTTCGACGTCGCTTTTACAGACTGAGTCATAGCGATCTCGCAAGTCAAAAAGAAAGTCAACGCACTGTGTTCAGTGCACTATTGATTCACTTTAGGCCCGTGGAGGTCCCCTTGAGAGTTGAGGCAGATAGCAAGGTGTTAAGACAATAGTACGATAAGGTAGCGGAGGAGGCGTAAGAGATAACGCGCTCAGAAGCCAAAGAATGGCCGCAGCAATCCACGCGAAGAAGGGAAAGTGAACCAGTAACTCACAGTAGCCACAGAGCATCCCCGATGCTGGGAGAACGGTATGGTCATTTTTTTCGGCTGACATATCGTGGGACATCATTGCGCCAGACATTTCCCCACTGCCCATTGTACCGTCATTACAACGCTGTTCAGTCTGGGGATAATGCGATGAGTGAGAGAGATAAAGCGACTGCGAGATTAACGGCGCTATGAACAGCAGTAAGATCGACAGTACGGCAAGTACTGCTGCAAGTCGATATTTTGCGGGAGTCAGGAACATGAGCGCTGTCTATTTTATCAAGCCTTGGGACGAGAGTATAAACCGCCCCAAGCTATAGCCGTTAATAATTAGTGTGCTGATTTATCATGACGAGAAAGTTTATCCAAATAGCCCATCACAAATGCAGAAAAAACAAAGGTAACGTGTAACACGACATACCAAAGAATTTTTGTGTTATCGATGGTGCGTACTTCCATAAAGACACGCAGGAGATGAATTGACGAGATGGCGACGATTGACGCTGCAACCTTATTTTTCAGCGATCCCGCATCCATTTTGCCTAACCAACTCAACTTTTCTTTGCTTTCATCGATATCGAGACGAGAGATAAAGTTTTCATAACCGGATAGCATCACCATAATCAGCAGCCCACCCACCAGCGACATATCAATCAGGGATAGTAGCAATAAAATCAGGTCGTTTTCACTTACGGTAAACAGCTCAGGGAGAACGTGAATGACTTCTTGGAAAAATTTCACCGTCAACGCCAATAGCCCAAGCGATAGACCAAAATAGACAGGCGCCAAGATCCAGCGGGTGGCATACATTAAATTTTCTACAAAACGTTCCATAATAATCCGAGCAAGAAAAAGACGTGTGGGCCAGTATAGCAAAATGTGCATGCAAACTGACCCACAAATCGTTACCAATCACTCATCGACGCCCACAAAGCCACCGGTCTGACGCTGCCATAAACGGGCATAGATACCTTGGTGTGCCAATAATTGTTGGTGAGTCCCCTGCTCAGCAATCCGTCCTTGATGTAACACAATAAGACGGTCCATACGCGCGATAGTCGAGAGGCGGTGTGCAATGGCAATGACTGTTTTCCCGCTCATCAACGATTCTAAACTCTCTTGTATCGCAGCTTCGACCTCTGAATCTAGCGCAGAGGTCGCCTCATCCATAATCAAGATCGGTGCATTTTTTAATAGTACACGGGCGATGGCGATCCGTTGGCGCTGTCCACCGGATAATTTTACCCCTCTCTCCCCGACTTGCGCATCAAGACCGACACGCCCTTCGTTATCCGAGAGTTGCGGAATAAACTCGTCAGCGCGCGCGCCAAGGATAGCCGAGGCAAGCTCTTCCTCAGTTGCCTCAGGACGACCATATAGTAGGTTATCCCGGATAGAGCGATGCAGCAGTGAGGTATCTTGAGTAATCATCCCGATTTGGCTGCGTAAGCTATCTTGAGTGACCTGCGCGATATTTTGACCATCGATACTGATGTTACCCTGATCGACATCGTACATCCGTAGTAATAGATTCACTAAGGTCGATTTACCCGCCCCCGAGGAGCCAATTAAGCCAATTTTCTCCCCCGGTTGAATAGTTAATCTGAGGTCATCAATGATGGTCCGCTCTGACGAGTAGCCAAAGCGTACATGGTCGAAGACGATCTCGCCTTGTGTCACCGTAAGTTTTTTCGCCTGCGGTGCGTCTTGCACGCTTAGGGGTTGAGAGACGGTTTTCATTCCATCTTGGACCGTACCAATATTGTCGAAGATACCGTTAACAACCCACATGATCCAACCAGACATATTAACCAGACGAATCACTAGACCCGTCGCGAGCGCGATGGCTCCGACTGAAATCAATGATTGACTCCACAGCCATAATGCCAATCCAGTTGTTGTGACGATTAATGCGCCGTTCATGGTTGAAAGCGTAACGTCCATTGCCGTAATCATTCTGCCCGCTAACTGCGTTTTTTCTGTCTGATCTTGCAAGGTCTCGCGGGCGTTTTGCTCCTCGAGTGCGCTATGTGCAAACAGTTTTAGGGTAGCAATATTGGTGTAACCATCAACAATAAATCCCATTAATTTAGAGCGAGCTTCCGAAGAGACTACTGAGCGTTGCTTGACGCGTGGCACGAAATAGCGCAACGCCGCAATATAGACCACCATCCACACAATTAAGGGGATCATCAGCTTCCAATCCGTTTCAGCGAAGAGCACCAGCGAGGTCACGGCATAGATCACAACGTGCCAGATCGCATCGACGAGTTGCACCGCAGAGTCTCGTACTGAGTTACCCGTTTGCATAATACGTTGTGCAATACGTCCGGCAAAATCGCCTTGGAAAAAGGATAAGCTTTGGCGTAAAACATACCGATGATTTTGCCAGCGGATCATGCTAGTCATTCGCGGGTTAATCGTTTGGTGAATGAGTAAATCGTGTAACCAAATCATGACCGGGCGGATCACTAATGCCACCGCGCCCATCCATAATAGAATGGGCCAATGCTCATGAAATATCGTTGCAGGCCGACTGTGATTAACGAGGTCGATGATGGTACTTAAATAGCTGAAAAGCGCGACTTCAATCAGTGCACCGAGGAAACCCACCACCAACAAGCCAGCAAAACAAGGCCATACCTGCTTTAAATAAAAAAGATAGAAAGCGCCAATCGCTTTAGGTGGCTCGGCGCTCGGGGCCTCACGAAAAATATCAATCAATCGTTCAAAACGCTCAGAAATCATAACTATATAGACTCTATGCCGTGCATGAATGGTTAAGTTTACTGCAAAATCAACCAAACTGCCCTCTTCGGTAAAGATTATCCGAAGAGTAATCGGTCAGTCGGTTTTAGGAGATGAGAGTGTGGGTTTGTTAGTTATTAAGGTTGGGCCGCCCAGATAAAGGTGACGGCCCGGTACAGAAATAGTTAGTCGATGACTACAGGTATCGTTTTTTCTTGCCACGATGTTTTATCAAAAGTTCGACCGTAGATCAGCTGCAAGCTAGCCGTGCCGGACTGTCGAGCAAGGAAAGTAAAGGTTTGTTTACCTGAGCAACCTACCGCACCTTTAGGGCAGTCTTTACTTTGTTGATAATCACTTGAGACGAAAATTAACGCCTGCGGCAGTTTACTAATCATCCACTGATAACCCGTGCTTGGGTTACTTTCAACCTCTAATTGGACGATCTTCCCTTGCACACCTTTAAGTTGCGGTAGAGCGTCTGCGGCAAATAAGGGTAATGATGACAGCATCATTGCCCCTGTTAGTAATGGAGCCATTATTTTCATACTATATTCCTTAACGATCTGACGTGAGAGGCTTTAGTTTAATAAACCGAGGTGTTCAACCAGAATCGATGTCCCAATGCCTATCAGCACGATCCCCCCTAAAATTTCCGCCCATTTCCCTAATACTGGGCCGATAAATCGTCCAATAAGCATACCGGTGGTTGCCATAATGGTGGTGCTAATCCCTATGGTGAGTGCGGTCAGCACAATATTTACCTGTAGAAACGCTAGCCCAACGCCAACAGCGAGTGCATCTAAGCTTGTCGCCACCGCCGTTAAGGCCAATACCATAAATCCATGGCGTTCGGGGGGGGTTATATCTTCATCATTACGATGTCGTAATCCACCGATCACCATGCGCCCACCGAGAACCGTGAGTAATACAAAGGCAATCCAGTGATCCCAAGCCATCACATACTTACTAGCGGCGATACCAAGGGCCCACCCCAGTAAGGGGGTCAGTGTTTCGATCACACCGAAAATAAGTCCTGTACGGAGAGCTTCTTTAAGGGTGACCTGTTTGAGTACAGCGCCCTTACCTAAGGCTGCAGCAAAAGCATCCATCGACATGCCCAATGCAAGAATAAGTGTGGTCAGTATGTTCATAATAATCTGAGTAGCTATACAAAGTAACAGTGATATCCCTGGTCGGGAAGTCGTAATGAAGAGGAGTCTAGCATGTAAAGGGGTGAATAAAAAAGCAATAAAATCATGTAGTTAAGTATAGCAAAGGCTATAACTTTTACCCTACTACATAAACGAGGCGCAAGCCGAGGATATTCTTGGTAAAATTAACTTCTATTTTGTGATTAGTTAACTTCACGCTCACCGTGAAGAAAAGATGAGTACCTTAATGAAAAATCCGCTCGAGACACTTTTTATCCCTGCTGGCATCTTATTGCTGGGCTTTCTTTCAGCACTGTTGCTACCTGCCCCGACTTTCGGTATTGGTCTAGCCAAATCGATCATGCAATGGTTTCATCTTATGGATCTTAATCAGCTCTACACTATTGTTTTCGCCTTATGGTTTCTCATTCTCGGCTCCCTGGAGTACTTGCTTATACGTTTTATTTGGCGGCGTTTTATTTCCAACGCATCATGATCAATACGTGTTAAATTTAACAGTTAATTAACCAATATGTGACATAAGTCATATTATCAAACGCTCTATGATTATATTGATAATTATCATTAGGTTACAAAATAAAATATGAATTATTAGTAATATTGCTAATAAAAATGCTGAATAGACTAATAATAAGATTATATAAAATAATTAGTTGATTTTTAAAATAAAAAACCAAAAACCATTCTAGTTTTAGAACGATATTGGCTGTAGCTATTTTTAGAAAAATACTTCAAATCCGATGTTTAAATTAAGTGGGGAAATGTTATATTTATCGGTATCTTACCGAGAGCTTCATTTACTGTCACCACGCTGTAGGCGGATCGACGTCTTACAGAAGAGGATATTACCTCATGTCGAAATCACCACTAAACCTCTCCCTCTCCATGAGTGCGAGCCACGCTATGACCGCTAACGTACCCGACTCTGCCCCCCTCGATATGTTATTAATTGGCGCGGGGATCATGAGCGCAACACTAGGTACTTTTCTGCAAGAAGTTGAACCGACTTGGCGTCTTGAGATGGTAGAACGCTTACCTGGTGTTGCCGAAGAGTCCTCAAATGGTTGGAATAATGCTGGGACTGGCCACTCAGCGCTAGCTGAGTTGAACTATACACCGCAACGTGCGGATGGCTCGATTGATATCTCTAAAGCGATTTCGATTAACGAAGCCTTCATGGTTTCTCGTCAGTTTTGGGCATCATTAGTCGAACAAGGTCGCTTAGGTAAACCAAATAGTTTTATTAATACCACGCCACATATGAGTTTTGTCTGGGGGGATGACAATGTCAATTTCCTCAGGAAGCGTGCAGAAAGTTTACGAAATAGTTGTTTATTCCGTGGCATGGCCTTTTCTGATAAAGCCGAAACGATCCAACAGTGGGCACCACTGATTATGAAGGGACGTCGCCCCGGAGAGAAAGTGGCTGCGACCCACTCACCTTTCGGTACTGATGTAAATTTCGGTGAGTTGACCAAACAACTTATTGATAGCTTAGGACAACGCGATAATTTCACCTTATCCCTTCGTCAAGAAGTACGTACTATTACACGCTTAGAGAATGGCTTATGGCAGGTAACGCTACAAAACTTGATGAATAATACCTCGCGTACGGTAACAGCGAAACATATCTTCATTGGTGCGGGCGGCGGTGCACTCCCTCTTTTACAAAAAACAGGCATTGAGGAAGCGAAAAAATTCGCCGGTTTCCCTGTAGGCGGCTCTTTCTTAGTGACCGAGAATCCAGCCCTAGTCCAGCAACATTTAGCTAAAGTTTACGGCAAAGCCAGTGTCGGTGCACCGCCTATGTCGGTTCCTCACGTCGACACTCGCGTCCTCGATGGTAAACAAGTGCTTTTATTTGGGCCTTTCGCCACATTTTCTACCAAGTTCCTAAAACAAGGCTCTTTACTCGATATGTTTGGTTCGATGACGCCAAATAATATCGTGCCGATGATGCAAGTTGGGGCTCGTAATTTTAGCCTAGTGAAGTATCTTATCAGTCAAGTCCTGCTCACCGATAAAGACCGCCTCGATGCATTACGTGAATATGTCCCTCACGCAAAGGCAGAGGATTGGCGCTTAGTCGTTGCCGGTCAACGTGTTCAAGTGATCGAAAACGATGGGAGTAAAGGGGGAACCTTAAAACTGGGGACCGAAATTATTACCTCGCAAGATGGAACGATTTCAGCACTATTAGGGGCATCACCCGGTGCGTCAACCTCAGCTCAAGCGATGCTTGAGGTGATGGGCAGGATCTTTAGGGATGAGATGGCTTCAGAGAACTGGCAACAGAAGATTAAGCAATTGATCCCTTACTGGAAAACCTCACTTAATAATGATGAACAAGCTACTGAGCAGGTATTGAAGCATACGAGTGAGGTGTTAGCATTGGATTATCCGACGCCTGAGAGTGAGCAAGCGACTGTTACACTTAGCCCCTTACCTATCACTGCGGGTGAACCTCTTTCTGTATGATAGCAAACGGCCTGCTTTAAGCAGGCCGTTTACGTTATGCCATAATGACTTCTACCAGCATCCAACTTGCTGTCATGACGAGCGTTAACGCCATCACGCTATTGAAGACCCAACGTTTACTGGCATCTTGTAACAAGCCACTCATCTTATCGCCCAGTATTGCCCACATAACCACGCAAGGTAGTGTCATCAAGCCGTAGCTTAGTAACATCCAACTCAAGGGAATATCGGCAGCATAGACTAGGGCAACGTTCAAACACATTAACCATGCTTTAGGGTTTACTGCCTGGAACAGGACCGCCCCGAAAAAGCTCATCGGTGTTGAAGCTTGCGTGAGTTCAGGCGCGGCAGAACGAAAAATTTTCCATGCTAGCCAAAATAGGTATCCACTGCCCAGTAGCGTTAGTGGTATACGGATCACCGCCATCCAATGCAACAGTTGCTCAAAGGCTAAAATTGAAAAGAGCAGTTGTACCAGACAGCCAGCGATAATTCCCAGCACCATCGGTAAGGTCTTTTTCAAACCATAATTAACCCCAGAGGTCGCCAACATCACATTATTGGGGCCAGGCGTGACCGACATAACGACGACATAACTAATGTAAGAGGGATCAAGCATGGTAAGTGTCCTGCAAATAAAGAGTGAGGCTATGCTACCTCAGCAGTAAAAAGGGTAACAGTGACAAAAAATAATTATTGTGATGAGTACAATTTCGATTAAAGTAAATTGTACCCATTAAACTACTAACAAGGTGTATCCATGACAGAGGCTACAACTCGCTATCAGCAACTTGCCGATGAATTCGCCACCTTAATTCATCAAGGGAAGATCAAGGCAGGCCAGAGGCTACCCGCTATTAGGCGTGTTGCAAAAACCCATCAAGTGAGCGTCAATACCGTGCTCGCTGCATGGCAGCGCTTAGAGAATCGAGGGTTAGTCGAAGCCAGACCTCAGTCAGGATTTTACGTCCGCAGTGTACTCGCGGAGGTCGCCACTTCCGCGCCAAGACAGCTAAAACCGCGCGAATTAGGCCGGGAAAAAATGGCCTTGATTGAAGCAGCTTTCGCCGCACAACGTAATCCTGCTTACACCAATATTTCTCTCGCCTGTCCGCAGCATGAGGACTTCTTCCCCACCGCTAAGCTCACAAAAATTGCCGCCTCACTATTACGTAAACGGCCTGAAATTATCTCTAAATACGCGTTGCCTAATAATGGCGAACCGCTGCGTGAGCAAATTGCGAAGCGCGCCCTTTACTCGGGTTTATCGCTCTTGGCCGAAGAGGTTATTATCACCCATGGATGTTCAGAAGCGATTCAATTAGCTCTACGGGTAGTGACCTCTCCCGGTGACTGTATTGGTGTTGAGAGCCCAACCTACTTTTTCCTTTTTCCATTGTTGGCAGAGCTGGGATTGAAAGCCGTCGAGATCCCAACAGATCCTCGAAAGGGGATCAAAATGGATGTTCTTGAGTTGATGTTAAAAGAGAAGCGGATCTCTGCGCTGGTTACCATCCCAACAGTTCATAACCCATTGGGCTTTACTTCCTCTATCGCCGATAAAAAGCGGCTGGCGCAATTAGCACAACACTATCAATTGCCGATAATTGAAGACGGTATTTATAGCGAACTACAATTCCATACCCCAGAGTCACCGGCCGTTAAAAGCTTCGACAAAGAAGGTTGGGTTATTTACTGCACCAGCTTTACTAAGACGTTGGCACCGGATTTTCGTATTGGTTGGATGATGGCGGGACGTTTCCACGAGGCAATATCTCGTTTAAAAGGTCTGAGTACGTTAGGCGAGTCGGCCCTCTTAACCTCCACCTTAGCCGAGTTTATCGCCAATGGCGGATATGACCATCACCTGCGTTCACTGCGTAGGCGTTATGCCAGCAATATGGATAAGGTTAGAGATATGATTTCGCGCCATTTTCCCGAAGGAACACAGGCGACTCGGCCGATGGGCGGATTCGTTTTCTGGGCTGAGCTGCCTGGAAAAATTAATACTGTTGATTTGTTCGAACAGCTATTGAATGAGCGTATCTGTGTGACACCGGGGTCACTCTATTCACTCAGCGAGCACTACCACCATGCGCTACGCTTGTCCTGCTGCTATCCTTTTGATGAACGCTACCGTTATGCATTACGTCGCACCGGCGAACTCGCCTGCGAAATGACGGGGATCCCGCCGCAAGATTTTCAGATGACGGGATCAGTAGCTCTCAGCGAAGGTCATAGCGAACCATAAGCTATACTGTATTGATTAACACTTTTATCGCCCAAACCACAATGATGGAATTTTTATGGTTGAGACAAAAAAAAATTCAGAGAAGGATAACGACGATCACGCGGCGTCGATCATTCCAATTAAAACAGGAAATGCCTCGGTAGATCACTCTATCAAGCAGGCTTCACGCTTCTATCTTTGGTTTACTTCGCTTAAACCGGTGGCCCATTTTTTACGCGCCATTGAACGTTTTAACGATCGCTTAGGCAGCCAGTTTGGAGCCGCAATCACCTATTTCTCTTTTCTTTCATTAATTCCAATATTGATGGTTTCTTTCGCCGCCTTGGGTTTTGTGTTGGCTTCAAACCCGACTCTACTCTCTGAGTTGATTGATAAAATCGTTAACAGTATTAGTGACCCCACCCTAACCTCGACGTTAAAAAATACTGTTAATACCGCGATTCAACAACGCACAACTGTGGGGATAACCGGATTATTGCTGGCGCTCTACTCGGGAATTAGCTGGGTGGGTAATCTCCGCGAAGCCATTCGTGCCCAGTCACGCGACGTATGGGAACGCGCACCGAAAGACCAAGAGAAAATGTGGCATAAGTATTTACGCGATTTTATCTCGTTAACCGGCCTAGTCATTGCGTTAGTGATTTCTATCTCCTTGAACTCCATTGCCGGTTCGGCACAATCGACGATTATCAGTGCATTGGGGTTAGATCATATCAGCTGGTTACGCCCTCTAATTACTGTGAGCGCGTTGTGTATATCTATAGGCTGTAACTATCTCATCTTTCTTTGGATTTTCTGGATTCTTCCTCGCCATAAACCCCATAAAAAAGCCTTATTCCGGGGGACCTTACTTGCGGCGATAGGTTTTGAGCTAATTAAGTTTATTATGACTTTTACTCTACCTAAATTAGCTTCTTCACCTTCAGGCGCTGCATTTGGTTCAGTGTTAGGATTAATGGCCTTCTTCTATTTCTTTGCGCGATTAACCCTATTCTGTGCGGCATGGATAGCTACCGCCAATCCGCCTTCTTCTGACAAAGAAAATAACGCGCCAACGACTCATTGATATGTCGATAGGCTAAATTAAATAAACAATTTTTTTTAGCCTATTTTTAGCGTATCCCACCAGCTTACTCAGTATTTCCCTATAACTTCGTTTGTATAACTTCGTGTTACTACAATTATTCGCTATCAGCCGTGCGAGGCCGGATATCGGTTAATTGAACCATAAGGCATGGCTGCGTAATATGATTTTCCGATGTAACAAAAATAAGAATATGGAATTATGCAAACTTTAGAAACTCTGGCTGAACCTGCTCAGCAGGCTCCCCCAATCAATTCACGCAATAAAGTCATCATCGCATCATTAGTCGGCACGGCAATCGAATTTTTCGATTTTTATATTTATGCCACGGCAGCGGTCATCATTTTTCCCCATATCTTTTTTCCTCAAGGTGACCCAACGGTTGCGACCTTACAATCACTGGCGACTTTCGCCATTGCCTTCGTCGCCCGCCCGATCGGCTCAGCACTCTTTGGACATTTCGGCGATAAAGTGGGTCGTAAAGCAACGTTGGTTGCTTCGTTAGTGACCATGGGGGTCTCTACGGTTATTATTGGCTTACTTCCTAGCTATCAAACCATTGGTGTGGCCGCCCCGCTCCTTCTGGCGTTAGCTCGGTTTGGTCAAGGGTTAGGGCTTGGTGGCGAATGGGGGGGTGCGGCATTACTTGCAACGGAAAACGCACCGGCTAAAAAAAGATCACTGTATGGCTCGTTCCCACAACTGGGTGCGCCGATCGGCTTTTTCTTTGCTAATGGTACCTTTTTATTACTCTCTTGGTTGTTGACCGACCAACAGTTTATGCAGTGGGGATGGCGAGTTCCCTTTATCCTGTCAGCGGTGCTCGTCATTGTCGGATTGTATGTGCGCGTGTCGTTACACGAAAGCCCCGTCTTTACTCATGCTAAACAATCACAGCAGCACGTTAGCCTACCTATCAGTACCCTGTTTAAAAAACACTTACGCGCAATGATATTGGGTACCTTTATCATGCTGGCGACCTACACCCTGTTTTATATCATGACAGTCTATTCCATGAGCTATGGGACGGCACCCGCACCACAAGGACTAGGCTTTTCCCGGAATAGTTTCTTATGGATGTTGATGGTAGCCGTGATCGGCTTTGGTGTCGCGATCCCTATTGCTGGGATCTTGGCGGATCGCTTTGGTCGTCGTCCTACAATGATCGCTATTACCCTGTTGATCATCGTGTTCGCCTTAGTGTTTCCCTCTATTTTAGCCAGCGGCTCGCAGTGGTTGGTGATGCTATTTCTAACATTGGGATTAACCATCATGGGCTTAACCTTCGGCCCTATGGGCGCTTTGCTACCGGAACTCTTTCCTACCGAGGTTCGCTATACCGGAGCATCCTTCTCTTATAACTTGGCGTCGATACTGGGTGCCTCTGTCGCGCCTTATATTGCGACCTGGTTAAATGCCAAATGGGGACTTTTCGCCGTCGGCCTTTATCTTGCTTCGATGGCTTTGCTGACGTTAATTGCGCTAATCATGAGTAAAGAGACACGCCATATAATGCTTTCCTCATCGCGTTCTTAGTGTTTCGTCTGCTATTCAGAACAGCATGTGTAATCTCTCAATAATACGGGCCACCTTCTCAGAGGGTGGCTGTAGAGAGCATGATCCACCGACCCGATATTAATTTATTTATCCTTTCACGACTCACACACTGTCTTAATGTCTACTTTATCGATATGTAGAGCGACTCACTTAAACTGGGCTTGGATGGAATCACGCAGATCTAAGACAATACGTAGCCCTTCTCCGTAATACGATGACGGTGGGTATTACGCTGGAGTATTGTCAGTCAATAGCGCTAGATGCCTTAATATCGATTAACTAGGGTTCTATAAACCGTCTGCAGTAGGTGTTCCCTGATGGAAAATGAGCATCCACTGCTTCTCTGCCGAAAGCAGCCAATGCGACGAGCGCAACGCTTGGTGGCTATTGTCAGCATATGACGTCCGATAGTGAAGAATGGCAGAGCATCTGCCCAGTTCGGTAAGCATAAAATCGCGACTAAAAATAGGCCGTATCGTTTTCTCGCTTAAGAGCGAGGTGATCGTCTGTGAGCGATTAACCATCAAGCCTGATCGAGTAATTTCCTGAAACTGAGGATGTAGAAGCTGCTCAAGCCATTCTCTATCATAGCGCCTAGCGCCGTGTAGACTGCATTCAAGCAGTCTCAACTCGTCAATCAGCATTTACCCATCCTCTGAATATCTATGTTGAAGCCATACTGACTCTACTCTTCTATATCATTAATGACTGGCTACCTTCGCTGATATATAAGCGCTCCCCAACAGACGACATGCCTTTTTAGATTTATCTAACTCAAGACAGAGATCAACATCCTCACCAAATCCACGCTGTATAAGCTCCAATGCAGAGGAACATTCTCGGAGCGCCTGCAAATCTTGCTTCTGATAATGCTGCCAGACGGCTACCGCCGCCTGAGCCTCGGGTGATAAATTTTCTCGGTCCAGTGCAGCAATAATTCCGCCGGCTGCCACGTAATCTTCAATGCAAGGACGAAGGCTGCCATCTGTCCAGCGTTCTCCGCAAGGGATTAGCAGAATACGCTCGAATGTACGGCAAGCCTTTGCCGTCGCTATTCTATTTCTAAAACAACCACTGAAAACGGCTATCTCTGCATCCCTTGCCTTAAAGGAAATTGCAGAGCCGTTAGGTGAGGGTAGTACGAGCTTTTCACCTTCACTGATATTTTTAATCGATGTCGGTGATAGGCTATACCCCTCTCCACTGAACCGTCTGTCTAGACTCGCAGTACTCGCTCCGAGTCTCATACCGTACGCAATCGCGGATGCGTCTTTCCATGGATAGGGATAGATAGCAGCACCATTATTGATGGCTATGCTGACGCATGTCGAGAAAGACATCACATCGACAACGACAGCACAGTCAACTTCGTTGATAAGGTTCTCTACTGCAGAGATCCCCCATTCCAGACGGATTTCGAACTTCTCCTGACTAAACCAATGCATAGAAATCTCTCCATTCTGCGTTCCGGGGGATAAATTAACGCCGGGGTATACTTTCATTAATAGGGTTCAGTTTGTCAGCCCATAAACCTACTACGCCCATTTGTTACACCAATAAAAAAACCCCTACATTGTTAAACAATACAGGGGCTTGGAAGAGATGTCCGGTGCGACGTAATATTAGCCTGCTACAGCAATGCTCTTCATATCAGTCATATAACCACGTAGTTTGCGGCCCACCTCTTCGATTGGGTGGTGGCGAACGGCTTCGTTCACTTCACGCAATTGGGCGTTATCGACATTGTTATCTGTTGTCGCCGGCTTACCTAAGTCCCCAGGCTTCAAGTTAGCCATAAAGTCTTTTAATAATGGCACTGCTGCAAAGCTGAATAGGTAGTTACCATATTCCGCAGTATCAGAAATAACAACGTTCATCTCATATAAGCGCTTACGTGCGATAGTGTTGGCAATCAGTGGTAACTCATGAAGAGATTCGTAATACGCTGACTCTTCAATGATGCCCGCATCAACCATCGTTTCGAAGGCTAGCTCTACGCCCGCTTTAACCATCGCAACCATTACGACGCCTTGATCGTAGTATTCTTGCTCAGCAATCTTACCTTCAAACTGTGCTGCATTCTCGAAAGCGGTTTTGCCCGTCTCTTCACGCCAAGTCAGAAGATCTTTATCATCGTTTGCCCAATCAGTCATCATACCGGATGAGAACTCACCAGAAATGATATCATCCATATGTTTTTGGAATAGTGGCGCCATCAACGTCTTCAGCTGCTCCGAAAGCGCATAAGCCCGTAATTTAGCTGGGTTGGATAAACGATCCATCATCAGGGTGATACCACCAAACTTCAGTGATTCGGTGATGGTTTCCCAACCAAACTGAATTAATTTTTCAGCGTAAGCCGCATCAGTGCCTTCAGCCACCAATTTATCGAAGCATAGAATTGAACCTGCTTGCAGCATACCGCAAAGGATGGTTTGCTCGCCCATCAAATCGGATTTCACTTCAGCAACAAAAGACGATTCTAAAACACCCGCACGGTGGCCGCCGGTGGCTGCTGCCCAAGCTTTAGCGATCGCTAAGCCTTCTTTTTGTGGGTCGTTTTCAGGGTGTACCGCTAAGAGTGTTGGTACACCGAAACCGCGTTTGTACTCTTCACGCACTTCGGTCCCTGGACATTTCGGAGCAACCATAACGACGGTGATATCTTTACGGATCGTTTCGCCCACTTCAACGATATTGAAACCGTGAGAATATCCTAATGCTGCACCTTCTTTCATCAGTGGTTGAACCGCTTGGACCACTGCTGAGTGTTGTTTGTCTGGAGTCAGGTTAATGACTAAGTCAGCATCAGGGACTAACTCTTCATAGGTGCCGACGGTAAATCCATTATCTGAAGCTTTGCGCCACGATGCACGTTTCTCGTCGATAGCTTCTTGGCGCAGTGCGTACGCAACATTCAGGCCAGAGTCGCGCATATTCAGCCCTTGGTTTAAGCCTTGCGCACCACACCCCACGATAACGACTTTCTTGCCTTTCAGATAGTTAGCTTCATCAGCAAACTCATCACGAGACATAAAACGACATTTACCTAATTGCGCCAGCTGATTACGTAAGTTCAGCGTATTAAAATAGTTAGCCATGAATACTCCAGATAATGTTGTGCATATTTTGTGTAATTATTGAAAC
>Ga0153974_1000074_pt1 | contig 23438 bp, 21 predicted proteins | sample TSGA058MetaG_FD_104741 | JGI IMG/M metagenome (GOLD analysis project Ga0153974, IMG submission 104741) | Attine ant fungus gardens microbial communities from Georgia, USA - TSGA058 MetaG | ecosystem: Host-associated > Fungi > Mycelium > Unclassified | place: USA: Georgia, Yuchi Wildlife... | reverse complement strand
TTTTGGCCGCCTGTGGTGTCAATCAAGAAAATCAGACGCCATCGGCTACTCTCCAACCCACTGCGAATCAAGGTTCTGCTTATTATCTGCAACAGATGCAGCAAAGCCAAGATGATAGCAGGACTCACTGGCAATTACTTGCAATACGCGCACTCCTCGACGAGGGTAAGGTTGCACAAGCGGGGCAGCAACTGCAACAATTACCCACTCAGTTAACCGGTGAACAACAGGTTGAGAGACATTTTCTTGGCGCTCAGTATGCGATAAGTCAGAAACAATTTCGTGAAGCGGCACAGCAGCTGAATACTTTATCAGTACAAGGATTAGATTCTACGCAGCGTCAGCGTTACTACCAGCTGATGGTCGACAGCGCGCAGGGTGAAGCTCCTGTGGATGTCCTACGTGCCTATATTGCGCTCTACCCACATTCAGCAGGTAGCGCGCAACAAAAAAACCTCGATGCCACCTGGCAGACCTTGGTAACCATCCCCCAGGAGCAAGTAGGTAATATCACCATCAATGCGAATGAGAACATCCTACAAGGTTGGCTAGATTTGCTGGGTGTTTATTACCAAAACCGCAGCGATCACGATAACTTGAAGCATGCAGTCCAAGATTGGCAAACTCGCTATCCTGACAACCCAGCCTCGAAAACGCTACCCGCTGGCCTGTCGCAAGTGATGAATCTCTCTGCTGCGTCCACAAATACGATAGCGCTACTTCTCCCTTTAACAGGACCGGGTGCTGTCTTCTCGAAAGCGATTGAACAAGGCTTTGAAGATGCGCGTAACGGGCATTTAGCGCCGAGCGCTCCGGCGGCAACCGATGCGAATACCGTAATCCGTGCGCCGCAAACCACGGCTTCGGCGACGGGTGACGCAGCGGTTAGCTCTTCGGCAGTAGCGACCCCAGTCGCCGCGGATGTTTCCACCGCGACACCGGAGGCGTCAGATCAAGCGGCAACTATTCCAGGAACCGCTTCAGCCAACACGGCCGCACAAATCAAAGTTTACGATACCAACGGTCACCCGATCGACCAGTTACTCCAGCAGGCCCAGCAAGACGGTGCGACGTTGGTTGTCGGACCCTTATTGAAAGATGATGTCGCAAAGGCGGTTACGACCCAGACCTCGCTGAATATCTTGGCACTCAACGAGCCTGCTGATTTACAAAACCATCCTAACGTTTGTTACTTTGCATTATCTCCGGAAAATGAAGCGCGTGACGCGGCAGAACACATGTGGGCGCAGGGAAAACGTTCCCCAGTACTTCTACTGCCAGCGAATTCTCTAGGGGATAGGGTCGCTGCAGCCTTTACCCAGCAGTGGCAATCTTTAGGTGGGGCAACTGTTTTACGTCAATCCGTCGGTTCAGAAAGTGACTTAAGAAGTCAGATCAACAGTAATACAGGGATCGCCTTAACCGGTACCCCGGTGACGACAGCACCAAATTCAGATAATACTGCAGTGACTGTCGCGGGCATGACATTTGATGCACCGAGCACTCAACCTGTTGCAGCAAGCGGAGACATTGATTCTGTCTATATCGTGGCGAATCAAGCGTCATTAGATTTAATCAAGCCATTAATTACCCTGAAAATCGGCTCACAAAGCCATGTAGCGTTTTATGCGAACTCATTGAGTTCTCAAGCGGGGGCAGGACCCGATTTTCGCTTCGAAATGGAAGGGTTACAGTTCAGCGATATCCCGCTGCTGTCCGGTGCTAACCCTAGCTTAAAACAGCAGGTCACGGGTCAGTTTAATCAAGACTATACCCTGACACGTCTTTACGCGATGGGCGTAGATGCCTGGACGTTAGCCAACCATTTCACTCCACTTCGCCAGCAACCGGGCTACCAACTTCAAGGTAATACCGGCTTGCTGAAAGCAATACAAAATTGCGTGATTAACAGGACGTTATCATGGAACCAATATACCCACGGAGAGATTGTTCCAGTCAATTAACACGGCAGCAGCGGGGCGAGCAAATGGAAAAGCTCGCTTGCCGCTACTTATGTCAAGCAGGGTTGCGCTGGATTGCTAGTAATGTCTTATATCGACAAGGTGAGCTGGATCTGATTATGCTAGATGGGCAGACCTATGTTTTTGTCGAAGTCCGTTATCGTAAAAATTGTCGATACGGTGACGCGGCAGCGAGCATAACTTGGCGGAAACAACAGAAAATTAAGACTGCGGCAGCTTATTGGTTAGCTAATCAAAATAAGTGTTTATCGACCGCAAATTGCCGGTTTGATGTAGTTGCGGTGACAGGCTCTCGCGTAAACTGGATCAAAAATGCTTTTTACTAAGATCAACAGAGTTAGGTGATGCAGTGCAGGATAGAATTAAAGCGTGTTTTACTGAAAGTATACAAACACAGATCGCCGCGGCTGAAGCGCTACCCGACGCTATTTCCCGTGCAACCATGGTGATCGTCCAGTGTCTACTTGATGGTAATAAAGTACTGAGTTGCGGTAATGGTGCTTCTGCCGCCAATGCACAGCATTTTACCGCGACGATGATCAATCAATTTGAGAACGAAAGACCGAGCCTTCCGGCATTTTGTTTAAGTGCAGATAACATTATGCTGACGGCGATTGGTAATGAACGCCAGCACGATGAAATCTATGCTAAGCAAGTGCGAGCGCTAGGTCAGGCAGGGGATATTCTGTTAGCGATCTCAACGCGTGGAAATAGCCCAGATATCGTTAAGGCCGTAGAAGCTGCTGTCACCCGTGATATGACCATCGTGGCATTAACTGGGTTTGATGGAGGGGTACTAGCGGGATTGCTTGGTCCCCAAGATGTTGAAATTAGAATACCGTCACACCGCAATGCGCGTATTCAAGAAATGCATATGCTGACGGTGAATTGTTTGAGTGAGTTAATTGACAACTCGCTTTTTCCTCATCAGGAAGGTTAAGGAGAAATAGAATGAGATTCCCCTTTTTGGCCGTTTTACTCTGCGGCGTATTCACGCTGCAAGGCTGTGCGGCGGTATTGATCGGTTCGGCAGGCGTTGCCACCAAGTCAGCCACTGATGCTCGTACTGTAGGGACCCAGGTCGACGATGGTACCTTAGAACTTCGCGTGGCCAATGCTTTAGCAACCAATAAAGAAATTAAGACCACCACTCATATCAATGAGACGGCCTATCAAGGCAAAGTCCTATTAACGGGTCAAGCGCCAACCCAAGCCTTAGCGGATACCGCGCGCGATATCGCGGCGAAAACCGATGGGGCCGTTGAAGTCTATAATGAGATCCGCATAGGTAATAATGTTAGCTTAGGGACCTCTTCGTCTGATACCTGGATCACTACTAAGATTCGCTCGCAACTGCTGGCAAGCGACCAGGTGAAATCTTCTAGTATCAAAGTGACGACTGAAAATGGTGAGGTCTTCTTAATGGGCTTAGTCACTGCTACAGAGGGACAAGCCGCAGCGGATCTAGCCAGCCGAGTGAATGGCGTTAAACACGTCACCACCGTTTACACATTTTTAAAGTGAACCCATGCCTAAAGAGCGCGCATTAACCTTAGATGCTTTACGTGTGATGGATGCGATAGAGCGCCGCGGTAGCTTTGCCGCGGCGGCCGAGGAGTTAGGTAAAGTCCCCTCGGCACTTAGCTACACCATGCAAAAACTTGAAGATGAGCTTGATGTGGTGCTTTTTGATCGTTCCGGCCACCGCACGAAGTTTACTAATGTAGGCCGCCTACTACTGGAAAGAGGACGATTCCTACTCGATGCAGCGGATAAGCTTGCGGGAGATGCCGAAGCATTGGCGCGGGGCTGGGAACCGCAACTTACGATAGTCTGTGAAGCGCTGGTAAGCTGCGAATATCTCTATCCTCTCGTTAATAAGCTTGAGGAAAAAAGTCATACCCAGCTAAATTTACTGACTGAAGTGCTAGCAGGGGCCTGGGAAAGTCTAGAAGACGGGCGTGCTGATATTGTGATTGCCCCAACGCTCCATTTCCGCACTTCGACGGAAATTAATAGCCGTAAACTTTACAGTATGAAAAGCCTCTATGTGGCGAGCGCTGACCACCCAATCCTTAAAGAACCCGATCCTGATGCGGAGGCAGTACGCCTAAAATATCGCGGTATCGCAGTTGCCGATTCGGCACGCAAGCGCCCGACGATAACCGTGCAGGTGCTTGATCGGCAGAGCCGCTTAACGGTAAGTAACCTTGAAAACAAATATCGTGCGATCGTCGCTGGATTGGGTGTAGGGACCTTGCCTTATCCGATGATCGAAGAAGACTTGCGCCAAGGGCGTCTAAAAGTCATTTCCGACACCTACCAACGCGACATTGAGGTGATTATGGCTTGGCGACGAGATAGTATGGGAGAGGCTAAATCATGGGCGCTACGTGAGATCCCTAAGCTCTTTGCAAAAAAATTCCCGCCGAAATAGCGGGAATATAGCAAAGGCGATTAGCGCGGGATCATCTTCTTGATCATGCGCCAACTGCTCCACAGACCGAAGCCTCTCTTAACGAGGCGACCCAAAGTCTTAGGCTTTCTTGCCACCCAGAGTGCTAAAGCGCCACCGCCTATGGCAAAATAACGGCGTGCGGCGTAGGCGGCAGACCATAGCTGGTCGTAACGTGAAGTGGCGACGAGCCATTGCTGCTGACAAGAAATCAGATCCATACGTTGAGTCTGGATAGTCGTTAATAATTCTTGCTTACGCGCTTCACGTTCACGACGACTCATGCTTGTCTCTCCTCGAGTTGCTTACGATCAGTATCCAACTCCTTACGAGTATGTTTCAGCAGGGTAGAGCGGCGAGATTTCACCAATGCCCAGACGCCAAAGATGATGGCTAGCCCAAAAAGGACCGCTGTTGTAATCACGATGGCGTAGAGTCTATCTTCTGGTGGCACTGCAAGGACGACCAGGATCATCAAACTCATCAGGCCGAATGCAGTGAAAATCATCGTCAGGCCGACCATAAGTAGCATCTGCAGAAGGTTGGCTTTCTCTTCCTCAAGTTCGACAACCACCAAGCGGATGCGTGTTTCAGCAATGCTAACTAGGCTGGTCAGTATACGTTGACCGACGCCTAGAATGCCTTCCCCTGGTGCTGAACCAGGTCTTGAACTACTCATCTTAACGCCGTGAAATGAGGATGCCGACGACTAGGCCAATCGCCGCGCCAAGACCCACACCATGCCACGGTTTATCATGTACGTAAGAGTCTGCTTTTTGGGCCGCATCGCGGGTAGATTGTGCGATGCGCTCACCAGAATCACCTAAGCGGTCACGAGAGTTTTGTAAAGCGTCCTGTGCTTTCTGATGTAAGCGTGAAAGTTCGGTACGAGATTTGCTGCTACCTTGATTTAACACTTCTTCGAGCGTGTCTGCTAATGAAGCTAATTCTGCGCGTAAATCATTCGATGCATTATTCTTCGACATCAGAGACTCCTTTTGGGGAATTAAGTCCAGTTTAAATAGTTCATGAGCCTACTCAAGGTAGGAGATCATTCAATTAATACTCATTTAAGTATAGATGGGGTTTTTGAAAGTTCAAAGCGAGGGAAATAATAATTTTTTAACACTATTCAATACGATAACCACTATCCAAAATTCTCTTAAGGACCTTCTCAGCGGCATGGCTTTCTTCAATAGAGTTAAAACTGATGATTAAGGAATCGCTTCCAGAGGTAATAGACTTGATGGTAATTCCTTCTGCGCTCAAATGCTGGTAAAGAAAAAAACCATCGGGCAGGGATACGCCGTGATTCGTTACATTGATTTTAACCACGGCTTCGGACGATTGCCATGTGTGCTGGTAAGCAAATCCACCCACTGCCAGTACAATAAGAATGAGAATCGCTGCAACGATGAGTCGACGCGAAGATTTAATGGGTAAAGAACGCATTAATGTTGAGGCCTTGATGCTTTACGCTTACGCCACAACAACACTAATGAGCCGATCAATCCGCCTACCAATAGCACCGCAGGCAGTAACATTAAACAAAACATTAGTTTATCTTCATACTTTTGGAATAGAGCAGTTTTACCTAACGCATAGCCAGCGCAAGTCAAAATCGTTACCCAGAGAAAACCGCTAAGCCAGTTAAAGACTTGAAAACGGGCACTGCGTAGGCCTGAAACTCCGGCTAAAGTTGGTAATAAGGTCCGTACGAACGCGATGAAACGTGCAATAAGTAGTGCTGCAAGGCCGTGTCGTTCAAACAATGTATGAGTGCGCTCGTGGTATTTTTGCGGAATATGCGATAGCCATTTCTTCACTAAGGGCGTATTGCCTAACCATCGACCTTGGATATAACTGAACCAACAGCCTAAGCTGGCCGCTGTAGTAAGGATAAATAGGGTTAACGGGAAACTCATGGTCCCCTTTGCAATCAGCACACCGACGAGAATTAATAAGCTATCACCAGGAAGGAAAGCCGCAGGCAAAAGTCCATTTTCAAAACTGATGATGATAAACAAGATACCGTAAAGCATCCAAACCAAAGAGGGGTTGGCAAGCGTATTAAAATCCTGATGCCAAAGTGCGGTGAGCAGGGCCTGCAAAGTATCCATTTAACATTCCTAATGAATAAGGTAACTGGCACCAGTGCCAAGGTCCGACATGTTTAGCCAGTAGTACTGTCATTATGCGCTGTGAAAACAATATGAAAAGTAAACGCCTTTCAACTTCCTTGCTAGCACTGTGCCATCAAGTGTAACAAAAATTTAAGGTGATAAACATTTTAATTGCCCGTGAACGGGAGTTTTACGCAGGTTGGCAGCCAATCCCAACCCTTTTTACACAGGCTGACATTTTTCGGTTTTAATTGACCCTGAATGAAGGGTTGAAGGATAAGAGCCTCATTACTGCTGAGGCCCTAGATCGCCTTTATGAATCGTGTTTACTCGAGTTGGGCGCTTGGCAGACAGCGGCCGTAAAGAGTAAATCGGTGGACGAGTTCAACGCTGTTTCTGCGGAGTCTTGCAAGACGCTAATCAAGAAACCGATAGCAACCACTTGCATAGCTACTTCATTCGGGATGCCAAACATATTACATGCGACTGGGATAAGTAATAAGGACCCCCCCGCTACGCCGGAGGCGCCACATGCACAGAGTGACGCGACTAGGCTAAGCATAATTGCGGTAGGTAGATCGATACTGATATGCAAAGTGTTGACTGCAGCGAGGGTCAACACTGTGATAGTGATTGAGGCTCCCGCCATACTAATATTTGCCCCTAACGGAATCGAGACTGAGTAAGTATCTTCATCTAGCCCCAAGCGTTCGGCTATCGCCATATTGACGGGGATGTTCGCCGCAGAGCTACGGGTAAAGAAGGCGGTGACACCGCTTTCTTTTAAACAGAGGAAGACTAGGGGATAAGGGTTGCGCCTGATTTTCCAGAAGACGAGCAGAGGGTTCACCACTAGTGCCATCGTGAGCATACAACCGATGAGTAAGAGTAGTAGATTAATATAGCTGGACAGAGCGCTAAACCCACTAGTCCCTAATACCGAGGCGACTAGACCAAAAATACCAATGGGCGCGCAACGAATCACTTTGGCCACTAGCCAAGTTATGGCAGCGGAGAAATCGTTTAAAAGGTTACGCGTCGCGGCAGAGCTATGCCTAAAGGCGAGTCCCAGTGCGATTGCCCAGACTAAGATACCGATATAGTTGGCATGCATTAATGCATCAACAGGGTTGACGACCATGCTTAGTAAAATACCTTGTGCAATCGCTAAGATACCTTTAGGCGCCTCACTTCCCGAATGCGCATCAGTTAATATCAGCGTTTGTGGGAAGTGGTAGCTGGCGATCACTGCTACCACGGCAGCAAAGAACGTACTAAGTAGATAAAGTGTTACGATCGGACGAATATTAACTTTATGCCCTTGCTGATGATTAGCAATAGAGGCCGTAACGAGCAGTAGGACCAAAATCGGTGCAACGGCTTTTAGTGCATGAACAAATAACTCGCCGAGTAGAGAAACACTTTGCGCCGCTGGTTTGGAAATTAGCGCCAATACAATCCCTGCAATAAGCGCAATAATAATTTGAGTGATTAGATTCCCCGAACGTATCCAGTTTACTAATCCAGTAGATTTTAAAGTCATCGTTCTTTCTTGTTCGTTGTTTTTAAAAAGGGCTTCGCACGGTAACGCGCGATTGAAGCGTGTTTGCTGCGGCAGTATAAGAAAACGAGAGTTAAGTTAAAGCGAATCTTGTTAGCAATAAAATATCTTGCCGAAGAATAATATCGAAAAATGAATAAAATATAGAGGATATAACTGCCAGAGTGTGTCTAAGTGGAAATACTACAAGGCGATTATCCAGCCTTGTAGTATTTTATCATTTTATATTTTTTTTCTAATGTTAAGCCAGTGATTGAGGCCCAAGGTGACGACGAGGATAGTCGCGATAACTGTTAATGAGATAGCGGTGGGGATGTGCCAGATATCTATTAGCAACATCTTCACTCCGATAAAAGTCAAAATCACGGCGAGCCCGTACTGCAGTAAGCTGAACTTTTCAGCCACACCGGATAACAGGAAGTACATCGCTCTCAGACCTAAGATCGCGAATAAATTCGATGTTAAAACGATGAAAGGATCGGTCGTCACGGCGAAAATAGCGGGAATACTGTCAACCGCAAAGATTACATCACTTAGCTCAACCATAATTAATACCAGCAGCAGTGGCGTGGCATAACGTACACCGTGGCGGACCACAAAGAACTTCTCGCCTTCGAGGTGATCGGTGACACGCAGACGTTTTTTCAACCACTGCATTAGGCGGCCCTCTTCCTGGTCCTTATCGTCGGATTTCGATAAAAACATCTTAATACCGGTGATGATCAAGAACGCGCCAAAGATATAAAGGATCCAGCTAAATTCGTTAACCAGCCAACTGCCTGCAAAGATCATTATCGTTCTGAGGACAATGGCCCCTAATACGCCATAGACTAGAACGCGCTGCTGGAGCGCCGGGGGAACAGCGAAAGCACTGAATAGCATTAACCAGACGAACACGTTATCGACCGCCAAGGCTTTTTCTAATAAATAGCCTGTCAGAAAATTTAAAGTTTGTTCCGATGCAACCGCGCTACCCGAAAGATGTTGTAAATAAAACCACAGGCCAGCAGCAAAACCGAGGGATACGCTTACCCAAACCAACGACCATAAGGCTGCGTGTTTGACGCTCATACTGCCCGAACGTCCAGAGCTTTGTAGGCGTAGATCAATGATAAGCATGATGATGACGATAACGGAGAAGATACCCCACATTAGGGGAGTGCCGACAGTCTGCATAAGACAATTCCTTATTAACGAGAAAAAGGGTGGTGTCGGCAAACAAAGCGGAATTATTGCAAACCTCACCGAATGGCAAGGTCTCACTTACAGTACTTGCCGTACTGCCTGGCGACCGGTGTTTTCACACGTAATGACGATCTACCAGCGTTGAAGTTACTCCCCTTTGCTAATACCAGCATAGGAAATTTAGAGAAAAGAGACAATCACTGTTTGTAATATTTTTAAATACTTTACTTTATCTGATAGATAAGAGGCGCGGGGCAATAACAATTGTTGTGCGACGTATCAGCCTTTACACTGTCAGGAAGAGCGGGGGAGATGTCGTGAAGAGACAAAACAGTTCGTTAAGTTGGCACGGATTATTTTTAGCAATTCCTGTAGGGATCGCGGGGGCCTGCGTCACGCTTCTTTTCCGTATGGTGATTGCACTGTTTAACCTTGCTGTTTTTGGGCGTAGCGACGACATCACTCAAGCGATGCAAGTCTGGCCATGGTACTGCTGGCCATTGATAGTCGGGATCGGCGGGGCGATTGCTGGGGGGCTGCTGCATTTTGCCGTCAAGCTCGAAAAACAAACCGCAATCAAATCTGATTACCTTGATGTGATTAATGCACGGCTCAATGCCGTTCCGACCGGCTCCTCCGTTCTCCGGGCTTGCTCCTCAATGATGAGTATCAGTAGCGGGGCATCGATCGGTAAAGAAGGCCCCATGGTACAGCTTGCGGCACTTTGTGGCAGCTGGTTAGCCCGTTTTGTGCCTAAAAGATTGGCCTTAGCAAACACCGATATGGTGGCTATGGCTGCCGCAGCGGGGTTGGCCTCGGTTTATCATGCTCCGTTAGCCTCAACAATCTTTGTAGCGGAGATCGCTTTCGGAATTTCTGCGTTGCAACGGACCATGCCCATTATGTTGTCGGCCGTGACAGCCGTCCTGACAATGTGGGTATTGGGTTTTCGCTCGCCACTCTATCCCTTGATGGATATCCACTTCTCGATACAAACCGGACCGTTACTTATTACCGTTATCTTGGCAGTCGTCAGTGGGCTGATTGGATTTAGCTTTATTACTCTCACGCAGAAAACGCGTCAATGGTTTAACCGTATCCCTGTGCTCCCGCTTCGACTGGCCTGTGGCGGCTTTGCTGTAGGGTGTTTGGCGATCATTTCTCCCGCAATATTAGGTAATGGTTATGAGGTGATTGTTAATCTCTTTGCTGGCCATTACCTCATGCCGATGTTGATTACCTTACTGGTACTCAAGATCATCGCCACCAGTTGTTCCGTTGGCTCTGGAGCAGTTGGCGGCATGTTTACTCCAGCATTAATGATCGGTGCAACATTAGGCGGAATTTTTGGCGTAATGAGCCATCAATTGGGGATTACACAATCCAGCCCCTGGCTGTTTGCGGCGATTGGTATGGCAGCCATGCTCTCGGCAATTTCGCAAGCGCCCTTAATGGCAATTTTGATGGTGATGGAGATGACACTCAATAGTAGCTTGTTGTTTCCATTAATGATTGCCTGTGTGGTGGCAACGATGGTGACTTATCAATGTCATTCCCCGACCACTTATCCTTTGATCGGTACGCATTTATCACGAGCGAACGCGAAATTTACCTTCGACCAGACTCGTATTAGCGAAGTGATTATCCCTGGGGCCTGTCTTTCCCCCCAAGACTCGGTGCAACAAGCGCTCAATGCTAGTGGGCATAAACGCGAGCGCTATGTTTATATCATCGACGATAATCGGCGGTTTTTAGGCGTGGTATCTATTCATAAGATTGTTGAAAAGGTATTAGCTGACGATATCAAGTTAACTTCTCCCATCGAACAGGTGATGGAGACGGATTTTCCCCATGTGTTCCAGGACCAAACGTTAAAACAGGGATGGGAAGCTTTTAGTCGAGTGACTCTCGAAAGGCTGCCAGTTTTAAATAACCCTCAGCAGCGACAGTTTGTGGGCGCCCTGACGAAAACCAGCTTGATTCAGCAGGCTGAAAGTTTCTTATAAAACGAAACATTGAGCATGGTTGGGTTTAACACAGAAACTGCGTATACTTCGCGACGTTAATGATTATCTGAACAGACAGAGAAGACCTCGATGAATGAACTGCAAGTAAGTGGGCAATCGCTTACCCTTAACCGATTCCCAACCAATGCGATAGATCCCAACTTACAAGCGTGGGACTCCGCGGACGAATATTTACTCCAGCAGCCATTACCAGACGGCCCTGTCCTCGTCTTTAATGATAATTTTGGTGCATTGACCTGTGGACTTCAACCTCGCGAGGTTTGGCAAGTTAGTGATTCCTGTATCAGCCAGCAAGCCACATTACACAACCTCACAACGAATGAATTGTCAGTGAGTAACGTAAGATTTTTAGATAGCCTCGCCGCGTTACCTGAAGGCATGGCGGCGGTAGTGATAAAAATTCCGAAAACCTTGGCGCTGCTCGAGCATCAACTGCAAGCATTACGTCAAGTCGTGACGGCTGAGACGGTGATTATCGCAGCAGCCAAAGCGAAGGATATTCACCGCTCCACCCTCGAACTTTTTGAAAAATGGCTGGGTGAGACACATACGTCCCTTGCCTGGAAAAAATCGCGCCTCGTTTTTGCCAAACTGACCGCTGAGCAGCCTGCTGCGAACGGTGGGATATTAAGTTGGCCGCTAGAGGGCACGCCTTACACCTTGCATAATCACCCCAATGTTTTTGCTCGGCAATCCTTGGATATCGGAGCGCGACTGTTCTTACAACACCTACCTTCGCAACTCGAAGGAACTATTGTCGACTTGGGATGTGGGAATGGGGTTGTTGGGCTGTTGGCTCTAGAACAAAACCCAGAAGCGAAGGTGCATTTTGTCGATGAATCATGGATGGCCGTCGCGTCAAGTCAGCTCAATGTTGAGAAAAATTTACCAGACGAACGTTCGCGTTGTGAGTTTACGGTAAATAATAGTTTAAGTGGCTTTACCGGTGGTAGTTTACAAGCGATATTGTGCAACCCGCCGTTCCATCAGCAGAGCGCGATTACCGATCATATTGCATGGCAGATGTTTAGAGATGCAAAAAGATGCCTAAGCTATAGCGGTGAACTGCGCGTTATAGGAAACCGCCATCTCGATTACCACCGTAAATTGAAGAAATTATTTGGCAATTGCCAATTAATTGCTTCCGATTCGCGCTTTGTTGTTTTACGCTCGGTGAAACTCTAATTTTCATTATGATAACTGGATAATTGCTATGATGAATGCAGTTAAATTTATATCCTGCGTTACGCTTATTAGCGCGCTCTGTGCCTGTACCTCACAACAGAAACTCGCGGATCAACGTTTAGCCGATCAATCCACCATGGCAGTTAACTGGATGCAACAATCAGGCGAGTACCAAGCGATTGCGCTGCAAACCTTTCGATTCGCGACATCAGCCTTCCAACAAGCCACCACTAAGGGCGTTCATTCTCCAGCAGTGATTGTCGATCTTGATGAAACGATGATCGACAATAGTGCCTATCAGGCGTGGGCGGCACAACAGCAGGTGCCTTTCACTGATACCACGTGGTCGCAGTGGACCCATGCCAAGCAAGCTTTAGCTATCCCTGGCGCTGTCGAGTTTGCACGCTACATCGATAGCCATGGCGGAACCATTTTCTATGTTTCAAATCGTGCTGAATCCGATCGTCAAGCGACAGCAGATAATCTCCGTGCACTCGGTTTCCCTGGTATTTCGACAGATACCTTATTATTGAATACATCTAGCAGTAATAAACAAGCGCGATTCGACAGTATTAAGAATAAAGGCTATCAGATAGTGGTCTATGTTGGCGATAATCTGAATGATTTTGGCCAAGCCACTTGGCATAAAGATAATATTCAGCGCCGTCATTTTGTTGCAGAGAATCACGATAAATTTGGTACCGAATTCTTCTTACTTCCCAATCCAAGCTATGGCGACTGGGAGTCAGGATTAAGTCCAGATTACGCCAAAATGAGTCCTTCAGCTAAGCTGCAAGTCAGAGAGCAAGCGTTGCGAGTCTGGAAAAAAACACCGTAGCGCCACTGTATTAGGCACGGTTTGTTGTAACCCATTCGTAAAATTTATGGTTAAATGGCAGCCAATCGGGCTAGGAAGTATCGTTAGCCCGACCTAATCCGCTTAAAAAGGACATGCGTGGCGCATTGACTCATATGGACAAGATAGCCCTTTTAGATAGAATTCGTGGTATTGCTGACACCGTAGCCCTGTTTTTCCTTACCTTCTTTCTCTGCTATGTTAGCAGCCATCTGCGTTTACCCATTGTGCTGTCGATATTTTGGATAGTGAATGCGGTAATAGCCGGTATTTTCCTTCGCTATCCCTCCACTCACCGGCCTACCAATTATTTGGCCTGTGCGTTGGCAATGTTTCTTAATGATTATCTCTTTTCCGGATGGGTGTCCTCGGCAATTTTAATAAATTTGGCGAATATTATTTTTATCGCAGTGGTTGCATTAGGGCTAAGAGGCTTGTGGAAAAACCCTACAGAGCAGCTTACGCCTAAACAAGTTCTGCTGTTATTTCCGGTCTGTCTTGCGGCGTCCTTACTTACCGGGATATGGGGCGGTATAGCCAGTGCTGAGGGAACAACCCTTACCGATATTTTATTAAAGATCGCTTTATGGGTAAGTGAGCAGTTTTCTACAGGATTAATGATTCTCCCCGTTATTCTTAGTTTTAAACGTTCCCAAAAATTTGTCTGGCAGCGGACCTCCGTATTAGCGGTACTATCAGTCCCCATTCTCTTCCTTGGAGCGGCACTGGTCGGTGGGCCAGGTAGTATCGCTTTCCCGCTACCCGTACTGATTTGGTGTGCGCTAGTGCTGCCGGTATTTATCTCTTCGTTGATAACTTTCTTGGTGGGCGTCTTAGAGATCATGATGGCTTATGAAAATCTCATCGGAGAGCACTTAGCCGACAGTCCGCCCGAAATTATGACACTAGTTTCTATTCGGTTGGGGGTAGCGGCGATGGTACTGACGCCTTTTATGGTATCAGTCACTATCGATGCGGTGAAGACATTGAACAGGCGCTTAGAGATCCGAGCCAATACCGATTTTTTAACCCAACTCTTATCCCGCACTGGGTTGTTTGAAAAGTTAAGTGAAATTCCGTTACCGATGGGGCGTGCGGTTGGCATGATTCTGCTCGATATCGATTATTTTAAATCGATTAACGATAATTTTGGGCACCAAGCGGGCGACTCAGTACTCAGTGAGTTGGGCTATATTCTACGACGTGATTACCAAGAGCAGTTTTATATCTCCCGTTTTGGCGGAGAAGAGTTCGCACTAATTGGACTCGATATTTCTGCCGAACAGCTTTACCAACAGGCAGAATCGCTACGCTTGCGGGTTGCGCGACATGATTTTCTCTTAACCGATCGTTATCTTTCAATCACGATAAGCTTAGGTCTGGAATTGGCGAGTGCTAATAACGATGAAGAGTGGGCGCAGTTAATCGCTCGGTTAGTGACTAAAGCCGATTCACGGCTTTATCTTTCTAAAGCCGAAGGACGAAATTTGACTACCCCCGATTGGTCCGAGGGTAGTCCAGTGCTTAGTGATCGAACGCCGACATAATGTTGTTTTGTTGCTGATGGCGCTCGACCGCCAACTGTAACAATTTAGTAATCAGATCTTGATAGCTTAAGCCACTTGCTTGCCACAACTTTGGATACATACTGATATTAGTAAAACCAGGTAACGTATTGATCTCGTTAATGATTACTTCATTATCCGGCGTAAGGAATACGTCAACCCGCGCAAGGCCGAAGCACTCGACCGCCTGATAAGCGCTAAGTGCAATGTCTCTAATTTTATTCTCGGTGCCTTCATCGATATCGGCAGGGACCTTCACTTGGGCGCCTTGCTCATTAATATACTTGGTCTCGTAAGAATAGAATTGATCAGAGAGGACGATCTCTCCGCAGCGGCTTGCTTGCGGATGCTCGTTACCCAGTACCGCACATTCGACTTCCCGACCAATGATTGCGGTTTCGATCAATACTTTACGATCGAAACGAAACGCTTCTTGGATTGCCGGACCCAACTGGGCTATGGTTTCTACCTTGCTAACACCGACTGACGAGCCTTGGTTAGCCGGTTTAACAAATAAGGGTAGACCTAGTTGTGAGACGACATCATCGAGATGAGTCGACTCAATATTGCTAGGCGTTAAGGTAATAAAAGGCGCGATATTTAATCCCGCATCGCGTAACAGACGCTTTGTAACATCTTTATCCATACTGATCGCTGAGCCTAGTACATCTGACCCGACGAAAGGTAGGTTCAAAATACGCAATAAGCCCTGCAGCGTACCATCTTCGCCCAAGGTACCGTGAACAATAGGGAAGATGATATCAATCTGAGAAAGGTCGATGGCGGATGACGAGCTAATCGCTTGCCCTTGGCCTGGTTGCAATTGCAGCGTGCCTTGCGCCTGAGCCAGTCCGATATGTTTAGGATCGGTCGGATTCTCAAGGAAATGATCAACATGGTAGCTGCACCATTGTCCTTGTTTCGTTATCCCCAACAGAACAACATCAAATTTTGTTTTATCAATCGCTTCTAAGATATTTCGTGCCGATTGTAACGAAACCTGATGTTCTGCTGATTTCCCGCCAAAAATGATACCGACCCGCTGTTTCATAAACTCTTTATCCGTAACTTAACTGTATGATGACAACATAACAGGTCGTGATGGGAGTGACAATATTCGGCAGTAGCGATAAGGTGGGTTAATGTCTAACGCCTAAATTTCGCTCCATTCGCGCAATAGATTATGGTAGAGGTTTAACAGATTCATTCGTGTTTCACTGCTACCTTCAAGCATTGCCAGCTGTTGGATATCGCTATCGAGCTGACCAAGCATCGCACGCTTTTTCTCATCACGTACCATCGATTGTATCCACATGAAGGATGCGATGCGTTGGCCGGTAACGACTGGCGTCACGCAGTGTAGGCTGCTGGAAGGGTAGATGACCATGTCGCCTGCTGGGAGTTTGACCTTGTGTTGTCCAAAGGTGTCTTGAATAACTAATTCGCCGCCTTCATAGCTGTCAGGATCATTAAGAAAAAGCGTGGCAGAAATATCGGTACGTAGCCAGAGGTTCTCTTCGCGTCGTACAGCGCCGTCTACATGAAACCCATAAGTTCCACCACCTTGGTAGCGGTTGAAAAGCGGGGCAGAAATATTGACGGGGAGTGTGGTACTGAAAAACTGAGGGTGCTGGTTAATCGCCTGTAGAACGAATTGTTGAAGTTCAGTATACAGCGCGGTATGGGTATTCACTTGTTCATTACTTTTGACCGCCGCGCCTTGTTGGCCGGTTGTCACTCTGCCATCTACCCATTCTGCTTGCGCGAGACGCTCAGTGAGGGTAGATAGCTGCTCGGCATTTAGTACACCTTCGATATGATGCATCATTGTCTGTAGGCCCAATAACAACATGCTGTGGCAATATGCCACAGCATTGGCTGAAGATTAAAAGTGCACATTCGCCGTTAGCATCCAGCTGCGCTCTGCGCCGGGGTGATAACGGTAGCCACTCTTGTTGATGGATTGCACATAGTGCTTGTCGAATAAATTATACACGTTAAGCTGAAGGTCGAGGTTACGATTCACTTGATAACCCGTCATCGCATCGGCAACCCAGTAGTTATCGATAGTGTCCGGCGTACCCACCGCACCATCTTTACCACGATGCATGCTGCCAACATAGCGGGCACCCGCTCCGGCTACCCAATCAGGCGTGATCTGGTAGGTTGTCCAGGCAGTGAAGGCATGGCGAGGGGTGTAACTGAGGTAGTTGGAACCATCGTTATTGACCGCTTTACCTTCTGAAACTTTCGCATTTTGTAGGGTGTAGCCGGCTAATGCGTGCCAGTTATCCGTGATATCGCCACTAATGGTTAATTCGTAACCTTCGACACGTTTACGGCCAACTTGTGAATAGTCTTTAGTACTCGCATCTTGCTCAACTTCATTCTTGATATCCGTGCGGAAGAGGGCAGCAGTTAGGAGTAGACGGCTATCCATTAGGTTCCACTTAGTACCGACTTCGGCAGTCGCCGCTTTTTGCGGTTGGAAGTCTGTGCTATTGGCATTTTTTGAGGTCGTGGAGCTGGCTGTCAGTTGGAAATTATTGCCTCCTGGCGGCTGTTGTGAAACACCGTAGTTGGCATAAACGTTACCTTGCTCGGTCAGGTGATACAAGGCTCCCGCTTTCCAGTTAAATAGGTTTCCACTCTTACTGGTATCGACAGTTCTTACCGGCGTCCCTTTTGCCACACCTGCACTACAGGCTACAGCACCACGACCAGAGCCACCACAAGCGGTTGCTGATTTATAATCGGTTTGGTAGCTGTCTAAACGTGCACCGCCATTGATTTCGAATTTCTCAGTCAGTTGTAGCGTATCAAATGCATAAATCCCGAACGTATCGGTAGTGCCGTGTGAATCTGCACCGCTACGTGATAAGCCGCCTACCGAGATGGAACTATCGGGATGATAGATATTGACGGCGGGGGGGGAGATGGCATTCAGTCCGCGGATCGTTTGGCTCTCATGGGTAAACTCCACCCCAGTGCTTACGTCGTGCTTGACACTCCCTGTGCTGAACTTAGTGGTTAAGTTTGTTTGGTTGGTCAGGATTTTATTCACTGAGTCGCGAGTATTCGCCAAGCGGCTCCACGTCCAGTCATCAATGTTACTGGAACCATGGGTTTGGATATTTGAGGCGCCGCCCATCACGGCAGTCATCAGGTATTTTTGACTAGTCTGCGCCCAGCGGGTGGTATTACGTAGGGTCGTCACATCGGAGAAATCGTGCTCGAAACGCATTGTGGCGCTATCTGTGCTGGATTTATCGTAGTCCGAATCGGTGCCGTAGAAGTTATGGCGATTCACTTTTCCAGCATTATTAAGTGCTGAATAGCCATTTGGCGCACTATAGCCCGGTAGTCCAATCGTTGGGATACCGCCATCTGGGGTATTATTTTGGTGGACGTGGACATAATCGAGATATAGGCGAGTATCAGTCTCTAAACCAAAGGCGATGGAAGGCGCAAAACCATACTTTTCGTGGCTAACTTTATGACGAGTTTTATCGTGACCGTTATCGCCCATCATATTGATTCTAAAGGCGGAGTTGTCGTTAATCATTTGATTATAATCAACGGTCGCACGCCGATTAGAAGCGCTGCCATAACTCAATGATCCATCGACGTTGGTCGATAGTTCCGGTTTTTTGGTGATCATATTGATCGAGCCTGATGGGGCACTACGACCGTAGTCTGAACCGGAAGGACCTTTGAGCACCTCTACGCTGCTAATATTAAACGTATCACGGCTTACCGCAGCAATATCGCGAATACCATCTACGTAGATGCTATTTGAGGTATCGACGCCACGCATATAAATCGCATCACCAGTTGTGGAACTTCCATTTTCCCCCGCAAAAAATGCGCCAGCTCCCGCTACGTTCTTCATCGCATCGGTCAGTGTTGTTGCATGTTGTTCTTGAATAACTTTTTCAGGTACCACTGTTACGGTACGCGTAGTGTCAGCAAGAGGACGCGTAAATTTAGGGTCTGACAACGACTTGGGAACATAAAGGGAAGGAAGCGTTGCTTGAACAACGATGGTGTCATCGTTCTTTTTACTATCGTTGGCGTTATTAATTTGTTTAGAGGTATTACTTACTGTGTCAGCCAAGGTCGGTGCACTCAACCCGACACATAATCCTGCAAAGACGCCCAATTTCGTCAATTCTTTAAAAGAAGGCGCGATATTTTTGTTTTTTTTCACGAGGTTACCTTGTAAATACCAATGAGAATGGTTATCAGGAGCGTTCGCATTATTCATAATTTTAGGCAAAAGGTAAATACTTGTAAGCGTTTATTAAGGGTTTTTTTAGATTTTAATAAGGAAATATTTCTAAATATGAATTTTTCTTAGATTGCCCAAGTAGAGGCAAAGGAGGGAATTCAGAGTAAAAAAAAGGCGATACTTGCGTATCGCCCTTGAGCTGAATGGTAACCTTAGGCTAGTTTTCTCATCGGCTCGTTACGAGCTGGGGCATCACCTGCTACGTAATAACTCGCAGTACTGCGCGGTAGGGCGGCTTTGCCACGGATCATGTCGGCGATTTTCTCGCCAATCATGATGGTGGTGGCGTTCAAGTTCCCCGTGATGATCTCAGGCATAATTGAGGCGTCAACCACACGAAGCCCTTGCAGTCCGTGTACACGGCCTTCGTTATCAACGACTGCCATTGGGTCGGTGCCCATTTTACAGGTACCGCATGGGTGATAAGCCGTCTCACCATGGTTACGAACGAACTCATCCAGTTGTTCATCCGTTTGGCAGTCCAGACCTGGACTGATTTCGCGGCCACGGTATTTATCTAATGCAGGTTGATTGATAATTTCGCGTGTGAGACGAATACAGTCACGGAATTCCTGCCAGTCTTGATCGTGAGACATATAGTTGAACAGGATTGCCGGATGCTCGTAAGGGTCGTTAGACTTGATACGAACATGACCACGGCTCGGTGAACGCATGGAGCCTACGTGGCATTGGAAACCATGCTCGTCGACGGCGTTCGTCCCATTGTAGTTAATGGCTACCGGTAAGAAGTGATACTGAATATTTGGCCACTCGAACTCTTCACGGCTACGGATAAAGCCACCCGCTTCGAACTGGTTACTCGCGCCAATCCCCTTACCTTGGAATAGCCATTGTGCGCCGATCTTAGGCTGATTGTGCATTTGCAGGGCCGGATACAAGGATACGGGCTCTTTACATTCATATTGTAAATAGAGTTCCAAGTGATCCATTAGGTTTTCGCCGACACCTGGTAAGTCGTGTACCACTGGAATATTAAATTTATTCAATAGTTCCGCAGAGCCTACGCCAGAGCGTTGTAAGATTTGTGGCGAGGCAATCGCGCCAGCACAGAGTAAAACTTCCCGACGCGCACCGGCATGTTTTGGCGTTTTGCTGCCACCAACTAGGTAATCGACACCACTCGCACGCTTACCATCGAAGACGATTTTATCGGTCGTTGCATGGGTGACGATGGTTAGATTACTGCGGCTTTTCGCTTGGTCAAGATAACCTCTGCCTGTGCTCGCCCGGCGGCCATTAGGGGTAACGGTACGGTCCATTGGCCCGAAGCCTTCCTGCTGGTAGCCGTTAAGGTCGTCGGTACGCGGGTAACCTGCTTGGACACCTGCTTCAATCATTGCAGCAAACAGTGGATTATTTCCCGTTTTAGGCGTTGCAACGCTTACTGGGCCTTCGCCACCATGATAGTCGTTAGGACCAATATCGCGAGTTTCCGCTTTGCGGTAGTAAGGTAGGCAGTCTAAATAGCTCCAGTTCTCTAGACCCGGGCGTTTCGCCCAGCCGTCGAGGTCCATCGCATTACCGCGGATGTAACACATACCATTGATTAGGGATGATCCGCCTAGGCCTTTACCGCGACCACATTCCATGCGGCGGTTATTCATGTAGGGCTCAGGCTCAGTTTCATAGGCCCAGTTGTAGCGACGGCCTTGCAGAGGAAAGGCTAATGCCGCAGGCATTTGGGTACGAAAATCTAAGCGATAATCGGGACCCCCTGCTTCAAGCAGGAGAACCGTCGTATCTTTGTCTTCAGTCAGGCGCGTCGCCAGTACGTTACCGGCAGAACCCGCACCAATAATGATATAATCGTATTCCATTATTTATTCCTCAATTCTGTGGATTAAAATACCGACTGGAAGCGTTCCAGTTCAACTTGTACCGATTTGATTTGGGTATAGTGTTCTAAGGTCACTAAACCATTTTCACGGCCAACGCCGGAGTGCTTATAACCGCCAACAGGCATTTCTGCCGCTGACTCACCCCAAGTATTAATCCAGCAAATCCCGGCTTCCAGTTGGTGAATGATGCGGTGCGCACGATTCAATTCTTGGGTAACAACCCCTGCTGCGAGGCCGAAATTTGTGTCATTTGCACGGCGAACGACTTCCGCTTCGTCGTTGTAGCTCAGAATGGACATTACCGGTCCAAAGATCTCTTCTTGGACGATCCCCATATCGTCACGGCAGTCGGTAAAGACTGTCGGTTCGACCCACGCGCCATTATCGAAAGCTTCACCTGTCATGCGCTTACCGCCAGCCAGAAGCGTCGCTCCACTCTTGATCCCTGATTCAATAAAACGCATTACGTTATCGCGGTGAGCAAAGCTCACTAATGGCCCGAAGTTAGTTGCTGCGTCATTGAGATCGCCCGCACGGATATTCTTAATACGCGCAAGAATTTTTTGTTCAAATTCAGCTTTATGCTGTGCTGGGATAAACACGCGAGTCCCGTTGGTGCACACTTGGCCAGAACTATAGAAGTTAGCCATCATCGCAATATCGGCGGCGAGATCGAGATCGGCATCTTCACAGATAATCAGCGGTGATTTACCACCGAGTTCCATGGTGACATCTTTCAGCGTTGATCCTGCTGCATTCGCCATGACCTTGCGACCACTGACCACGCCCCCGGTGAAGGAGACCTTATCGATACCTGGGTGTTCAGTCAGGGCTTGTCCGGTTTCTGCTCCAAGACCTGGCAAGACGTTAAACACGCCGTTTGGTACCCCAGCTTCAGTATAGATTTCAGCTAATTTGAGTGCGGTAAGAGGGGTCACTTCACTTGGTTTAAAGATCATCGCATTCCCTGCGGCAAGTGCTGGCGCAGATTTCCATAATGCGATTTGAATTGGGTAGTTCCACGCACCAATCCCCGCGACAACACCCAGCGGTTCGCGACGGGTGTAGACAAAAGACGTGTCGCGTAGTGGAATTTGTTGACCTTCAATGGCCGGAATTAATCCAGCATAGTATTCCAAGACATCAGCACCGGTCACGATATCGACAGCGGAAGTCTCACTAAAGGGTTTACCGGTATCGAGGGTTTCCAGCGCGGCCAGTTCGTCGTTACGCTCACGTAGAATGTCGACCGCCTTACGTAAAATACGAGAGCGTTCCATCGCCGTCATGGCTGCCCAGATTTTTTGGCCTTTACGCGCAGCGGCGACCGCGTTATCTACATCGGCTTTACCCGCTGCGTGGACGTTAGCTAACACCTGACCGTTGGCAGGGTTAACCGTCTCAAACGTGGAACCGCTCTGTGCACGGACGTAGGCACCATCGATATACAGTAACTGTTCAGCGAATTGGGACATCGTTGTTCTCCGTCTTTAAGAGTGAGTACTCGCCAATTGTTGGCGAATAAATTGTCGAGTAATTGTTTTAATCATCTGCGGATCGAAGGGATCCCCACTGAGTGCCGCACGTAACCAGAGTCCGTCGATAAGTGCGGCTAACCCATAACCCGCGACGCGCGCAGGTGTCTTATCTAATTCTTTATGAAACTCAGCCGTTAGCGTTGAAAACAATCGACGGCTACTAATCTTTTGTAATCGGTGTAATCCAGGTTGGTGCAGGCTGCTGGCCCAAAAATCTAACCAGGCTTTAGCGACAGCAGGATGAACCTGTGTTTCATCGAAGTTCGCATCGACGATGGCGCTCAGCCGTTGTTCCGCCGAGGCACCCGCCAGAGTTTTCAACCTTCCCAAGATGGCTAGTTGAAGTTTAGACGTAATATCGCGCATCGTGGCTTCAAGTAGCCCATTTTTATCACCAAAGTAGTGACTGATGATGCCCGTTGAAACGCCGGCACGCTTCGCAATTTGTGAAATGGTGGCGTAATGCAGCCCCACTTCGTTAATGGTTGCGAGGGTGGCGTCAATCAGTTGTCGCTGCCGAATGGGTTGCATACCTACTTTAGGCATCACCGTTACTCCTGAATTATCAAATCCCTTTTATTAAAACTTTTTTTGATTGATTGTTCAATATAAAAAAAGAAATTGTTATGCTGGGCGAGATAAAAAAGGAGTGGGCCTTTCAAAAATGCTAATCGGTGCAATACTTAATCGGTTAAGCATCGGCCTAATGATTTTACTTACCCTTGGAAAGAGGATTGAGGTAAAGAATGACAACACCACCTGCTACCGGAAATAATAAAATTAATCCGGTTGTTTTTTATACATCAGCCGG
>Ga0153974_1000073_pt1 | contig 23612 bp, 14 predicted proteins | sample TSGA058MetaG_FD_104741 | JGI IMG/M metagenome (GOLD analysis project Ga0153974, IMG submission 104741) | Attine ant fungus gardens microbial communities from Georgia, USA - TSGA058 MetaG | ecosystem: Host-associated > Fungi > Mycelium > Unclassified | place: USA: Georgia, Yuchi Wildlife... | reverse complement strand
TGAGCGCAATATAATCGCTGATAAAGCACTAAATTCTATACTCGTGAATACCGACGTAACATTGAGAATGTTCGATGCCGAAGCTTTTACAACTCGCTGTACGGATGTGGCCATGTTTCAAGCTAAGGACATGCAGTCATTTTACTTTGCTATCGAACGATTACGAGACTCAGTACTTATTACAGAGCCTTACTTTGAGATGGTAGAGATTATTCCAACCATTGAAGACGGGTTTAAGATTTTTGAAGAGCACGTGAGCTAACCCAAGGCGGTCTTACGCATACTGCCCTACCAGTTTAGAAAAGATTCTGGGGCCAACGCCTTATCGCCCCTCAATCGTTCAAATAGCCTCTGAGTCCATGAAAAAAATGGAAGCAGTCGCAATATGCGATACTTTACTCAAGCTCACCCCAGAACAAAGTAAAGGTATTGATCAATACTTATAGGACATAAAATCAAACGAATTGCCCTATAAAAAAGGCGGTTTTTCTAGGCCCTTATCGACTTTTCGGGTAAGATGGCGCCGCACTAAGGATTGGGGATTTAGCGTTTTGCACGACTTCGTAAGATTTTATCGTTTTGCCGCTCAGTTAGCGATTTTCTCAATCGCTATGCTGTTTATCGCGCCGATCGTCTCGAAGACCCTGCACACCTCGTCGCATGCCACCTCTGCCATGTCCCCTAAAGAAAGCATGTCTATGCCATCAGGCGATGAATGTTCGATGATGTCATCGTCGTCCTCTTCTCAGCCCCCAGCTTTCGACCGAAAAATGCTCGACGATATGGCGTGCGGTTATTGCCAACTTCTCGCCCACTTCCCCTTTTTGCAGTGGGTGATTCTACTTGCTCTGGTGATTATTTATTGTCCGCTACGGATAGTCACTCTCCTGCCACTGACCTTCCATCCACTAACGGGCTATCGGTGGTCTAACCAAGCACGCGCACCGCCCTCCTTATAAAAACGTCACATCGTAAATTAGGTTGCCCGATACGATCGTTATCGAGGCCGATTTAGCGTTTTTCGCGCTAGGCATCGTCACGCCTGCGCACTAAGGAAGTTATTATGTCTTATCACTCAACATTTTCACCTATTACGCTCGCTCTGTTGGTGGCTTATAGCCAGCAGGTCGTTGCCGAGTTACCCGCTGAGCGCACTGACAATCGCTCCACCATTATTGTCAGCGCACCGGTTGGATCGCCGTTAGAGGTGATTAGCTCGCCGAAAACCCCACGTCAACCCCTGCCTGCTAGCGATGGCTCCGATTATCTGAAAACCATTCCCGGCTTCGCCCAGGTACGTAATGGCGGAACGAATGGCGACCCGGTCTTTCGTGGCATGTTCGGTTCACGCTTACGCATGCTAATGAATGACAGTGAAATGTTAGGAGCATGTGGCGGTCGGATGGATGCCCCCTCCTCCTACCTTTCCCCTGAGAATTTCGATGTGATGACCCTAACCAAAGGTCCTCAAACCGTATTATGGGGACCGGGAAACTCGGCGGGTACGCTGCGTTTTGACCGACTGCCCCCCTCTTTTTCTGCGCCCGGTGTTAAAGGGGAAGCGAGCTTAGTAACGGGTTCAAACCAACGTCATGATCACAATGCGGATATAAGCTTAGGCAGTTCGCAAGGCTATCTGCGCTTCACCAGTAATCATGCTCAGTCTAACGATTACCAAGACGGCGACGGGCATAAGGTCCCGTCGCAATGGAAAAAATGGAACAGTGATATCGCTGTTGGCTGGACCCCCGATAACGATACCCTCTTCGAGCTGAGCGCAGGGCAAGGTAACGGTAACGCGCGCTATGCGGGTCGAGGCATGGACGGCTCGCAATTTAAGCGGCAGAGTTTGGGGCTAACGTTTAAAAAGGAGAATATCAGCGAGACCTTTACTGAACTGACCAGCCATCTGTATTACAACAATGCCGATCATGTGATGGATAACTTCTCGTTGCGTCATCCTAGGGCCGGGATGATGATGCCAATGCGTTCAGAAGTTGGCCGTAAAACGCTTGGCGGACGGGTGATGGGTACTTGGCAGTGGGCCTCGACAGAACTGCGTAGCGGCATCGATATGCAGCACAACAGTCATCGTCGTAAACGCTTAGGTCATTGGCGCGAAGATGCCAGCTTTAGCGATTATGGGGTATTTGGCGAACTGCGCGATGCGCTGACACCAGAGGACCAGCTCATCAGCGGTATCAGGGCCGATATCAGCCAAGCCACCAATAAACGTACGCAGCGCGATACGCATCGTCATCGGATCCTCCCCGCGGGATTTTTACGACTCGAGCATCAGCCGATACAGTCACCTGTACTGATCTATGCGGGGTTGGGCTATACCGAACGCTTTCCCGACTATTGGGAGCTCTTCTCACCTAGCTATGGCCCTGATGGACAACACGCGGCTTTTAACCAACTTAAATCAGAAAAAACCACGCAACTCGATATCGGTGCAAAATATCGAGACAACCAACTGGATGCCTGGATATCGGCTTACGTCGGCTGGGTAGAAGATTTTATCCTGTTCCGCTATCAGCCAATGCCTAAACGCATAAGCCAAGCCGACAATGTCGATGCACTGATTTTTGGCGGAGAGATGGGGGCTAGCTATCAGCTATCGGACCAGTGGAAAGTGGAGAGCAGTATCAGCTATGCCCAAGCCAACAATCACCAGGAACATCGCCCATTGGCGCAAATTCCGCCGTTGGAAAGCCGTTTCGGGGCCACTTGGCATAGCGGGAAGTGGCGTTCTACAGGATTGGTCCGCTGGGTTGCAGGCCAACACCGCATTGCGAGAAATGAAGGCAATGTGGTAGGCAAAGATTTCGGACCGAGTGCGAGTTTCCTAGTACTCTCGGCTAATAGCCAATATCAATTCACCGAGACACTCGCGCTGACAGTGGGGATTGATAATTTACTGAATAAGACCTATAGCGAACATCTGAATTTGGCGGGGAATGGCGGCTTCGGCTATTCCGCCAACACACCGATCAATGAGCCAGGGCGTAGCTACTGGGCGAAGTTGAGTCTGCGCTTTTAGGGATTAGCCTCCCCTGTTCGAACGGACAGGGGAGCAATACTTAACCAAAAACCTTAAAACGAGGAGTAGCTCGCTCCCTTAGCCAGTCCTACTCAAACCATGCCGCATTCTGCGCCGTAATTGGCTCTATCGATAAGGCGAGTTGACGTAAGTGATCACGCATGCCCCGCTCAGCCGCATCGCTATCTTGGGCTTTTAGGGCGTTGAAGATAATTTGATGCTGTTCGATTAACACCACGGGAGGAGTCACCTCTTCTAAGGTTAAGAAGCGCACTCTATCCATGGTCGCTTTAATATTCTCAATGGTTTCCCAAGCGAGCAGATTGCCCGTACTCTGCGCAATCTGCTGATGGAAGGCATCATCCAGTCTTAAGAACTCTAGACGGTCATTATGAAGTGCGGCACGCCGTTGCTGTAAGAGGTTATCTTCAAGCTGAAAAAGATGCTCAGCATCACATTTCTCGGCGGCTTGCTTTACCACAGCCAACTCCACCGCCTCACGAATAAAGCGTGCATCGGCGACGCGCTCAGCCGAAATCTTTTTCACGAAGGTGCCACGTTGCGGCAGGATCTGTACTAAACCGGCTTCAGCCAGTTTAATAAAGGCTTCTCTGACGGGTTGTCGTGACACGCTGAATCTTAGTGAAATTTCCTTTTCTGATAGCAACGCCCCTGGGTCGATCTGACAGCACACAATTTCTTGTCGCAATTTACGGTAAATTTGCTGGTTAACCGGCTCATGAGAATTAAAACTGTACCCGACAGACATAGACTTTTCCTTTTACAAGAAGTCGTTGCAGTCTAATCGGCTCGTGCTTTACTGGCTATCTTTTTTCTGCACTATCTGCGCCATAACCTGATGAAGCGTTTGCTTAGCCCCGAATTGTTGCAGCCGCAAGTAGTAGTCTTGAATAAGCGCAACGATACCCGGTATCTGGCTGAACTCTGCTGGGAAAATCTGTTGATTATTCACCAACTCGACGATGTGCTGCGCAGGCGAATCGTGGTCTTGTAGGCAACGCTTCAATTCTGGGTAATGGGGATCGACCACCTCATTATGATGTCCCTGCTCGTCAACACCCCATAAGTAACGGCACCACGCGGCAATCCCCAACGCAAGTAACTCATAATGACAAGAATGCTTAGCCTGCCATGCCAAGCCCTGTAACCATCTCTGCGGTATTTTCAGACTGCCATCGCTGGCAATTTGTCGGGTGGTATGTTTGATTTCTGGATTAGAAAAGCGGGCAATAAGCTGCTGACTGTAATCGTATAAATCAACCCCTTCTATCGAAAGCGTGGGGGCTTGTTCCACGCACATAAAATGCTGACAAGCCCATTTCAATTCAGGATCTTGCATACAGTCATAGATGGTTTGATAACCCGCTAACCAGCCGACATAGGCGAGGAAAGAGTGACTACCGTTCAGCATCCGGAGTTTCATCTCTTCCCAAGGTTCGATCGTGTCGGTGAAAGTGACCCCCGCAAGTTCCCAGCGCGGTCGCCCTGCTGCAAAGTTATCTTCAATCACCCATTGAAAGAACGGTTCACAGAGAACACCCACCTCATCTTCTCCATCGATATGCTGAGCAAGCCAAGCTCGACTTTCCTCCGTCATCGCAGGCACGATACGGTCAACCATGGTCGAAGGAAAACGATAGTCGTTAAGCAGACTACGGACTAAGGCCGCCGGACGGCGTTGGTGATGTGCTAACTGTTCAAGACTGGCTTTGAGGCGCGCACCGTTATGGGCAATATTATCGCAGGAAAGCAATGTCAATGGTGCCAGTCCCGCTTGCTGGCGTTGACTCATCGACTCCAATAAGATACCGAGTAAAGAACGAGGTTGATGAGGAGAATGTATATCGTGGGCGATATCCGGATGTGCTGTGGTCAATTGTCCATCCGCGGCAGAGAAAAAATATCCCTTCTCGGTAACGGTTAGCGAAACAATCTCTATCTGCGGGTCGCAAAGTTGCTGGATAATCGCCGCGACACCCTGTTGAGCGTCGCTTAGGGCCGAGCGAACGACCCCTATTACCTCAGTTTGAGTACGACTCTCTCCGCGTTGCGTGACGGTATAAAGATAACGCTGTTGCGCTAAACTCTCTAATACCGAGGCCGGTCCTAAGTTGACGACACAATATCCCCAGTCACAAAGGTTTTGTTTCACGAGTTCATTGGTGCACCACGCTTGATGGGCTCGGAAAAATGCACCGAATCCGATATGTACCATACGTAATGAAAGTGTTTGACGTCGTGTTTGTGCTTGATTGACGGCATCTTGTAAAGAAGCGGAGACTTTTAGCATGGCTTATCTTCCTGAGAGTGTGTAAGAGGACATTTTTTCGGCTCGCGGATAACACACCAGGTAAGTACAGCCCCCACCGCGGCGATACTCCCGGCCAGGATAAATGCACTATCGAACCGACCTGAATGATGTACGATATAGCCTGTGACGACGGGACCGATAATTCCTGAAATACTGCCAACTAAATGGATAAAACCGCTGACACTACCGATGCGGGCTGGCTCAACCACGTCCTGAATAATTGCCCAATAAATGGCACCGGTAATATAGAGAAAGAAGACTGACACTGACATGAGGGCAACGGCGGGTACCACTGACTCTACCGTACCAGCTAACCCCACCCCTATCGCAGCTATCAACAAGGATAGGGATAAAACCACTTTGCGCGAGAAGAGCAGTTTCCCCGTCATTCGAAAGACTTTATCTGAGATAAATCCCCCTGCGGCCAAACCAATAAAACCAAGAATCCAAGGGATCATCGTCGTGAGACTCATCGATTTAATATCGAGATGGTGGGCTTGTACTAAATAGGCAGGAAACCAGCTCAGGAAGAAGAATAAAATATAGTTGTAACAGAAGAAGGCAAATGCCGTGACCATAATGATAGGCTGCTTAAAGTAACTCGCTAATCCTAACCCCGCTTGCCGCTCTTCTTTAGTGTTGGTGAGATCTTGGTTTTTTAGCTGAGTAATGAGTTGCTGCTCTGAGACTGACACGCGAGCACTTTTTTGCGGATTATCTGCTGCAATACAAAACCAGATAACAGCCCATATCACTCCGATAATCGCGATGATAACAAAGGCATAACGCCAGCCAAAAGCGAGGGATAAATACCCGATGATCGGTCCGGATACGGCTCCGCCTAAAGGGGAACCCGCGCTGAGGATCCCCATCGCGGTCGCGGCTTGTTTTTTTGGAAACCAGCCGCTAATAATTTTATTGGCAGAAGCACAGATAGGCCCTTCAGCCATACCAAACAAGACCCGCAAAACGACCAATGACCAAAAGCCTGTTGCCACTGCGGTGAGCCCACAGAAAAGTGACCAGAAACCGACGGACAAGCCCATCACCAGTGTCGGACCATAGCGGTCTGTAGCAATACCGCCAACAAAATTAAATAAGGCATAACCAAAAAAGAAACTACCGAAAATTAACCCAAACTGCTCGGAATTAATGGCAAGATCGGTTTCGATCATCGGAACCGTTAAAGAGAGTGCAATCCGATCGAGGTAATTGATCATAAACACGACAAACAACAGTCCAACGAGCGTCCAACGTAAATGTTTGAACATATCTGCTCCTTTTATCATGATTTAACTCAGCATCATGTGGTCTACTCATCCATGGATAACAACACTTTGCAGCTATGCTTAACCGCTATCTCGAAACGATGCATCGCCTGCTCAGCATCTTGCAGCGCGAAGCGATCGGTAACCAATTTTTCTGGTTGCACTAAGCCCTGTTCGAACCATTCAATCACTTGCGGGAAACGTGAACTGTTTAGTCGTGAAGTGAAAATAGAGAGCTCTTTGCTGGTTAACGATTGCTGCGTAACGGTGCAGGGATCTTGACTAAATCCCAGCAAACCGATGCGCCCTGCCGGAGAGATTACCTGTACTGCTTCCGCTAAGATGCTGGGGTGGCATGCGGCATCGATGACCAATGTCGGCTGCTTGCCTGCAAGGTGTTCACTAAGGGGCTGTTGGAGATTATTGAATACGTAGTCGGCGCCATTATCCTTTGCTCGCACTAACCTTTCAGCAATACGATCGACGACAATGACCTCGGCAACCTGATAAACATTTTTCAAGACTTGTACGGCGGTCAACCCCATGGGTCCAGCACCGTAAATCAGCGCGCAGTCTTGCGGAGTAGGTTTTAAAAAAGCGGTCATATTCGCGGCTATGGTGTAAGGCTCGACGAGACTACAAAGCTCGGGGCTAACAGATCGTGGCGCGAGGTAGGCATTTTTTAACGGAACGTTGGCATACTGACTAAATCCACCGTCACGGTGTACACCAATCACTTGCAAGGTTTTGCACACATTGGGGCGACCTATTCGGCAGGGGTAACAGTTGCCACAACTGACGACAGGATCGATCACCACGAACTGGCCGACGCGGTGCTGTTGTGATGCCTCGTAGACTTCATCGATAATGCCACAAAATTCATGTCCAATGACGCGCGGGTATTTCGCGAAAGGATTATGACCATGCCAGATATGGATATCCGACCCACAAATACTGGCAAATTGTACTTTTATTCTGGCTTCACCGGGTTGTAATGCGGGTAAGTTATCTGTAGTCAGGTGCAACGTATCGGCTTCTTGCACTACTACGCTTTTTGTTTTTACCAATTCCATAATGTGCCGTCCTCAAGTCGTGCAATAGGGAGATATGCGGGGTCATAGGGATATTTTTTGGCTAGAGCCTCGTTAAACTCGACACCTAATCCTGGTAACTCTCCGGGATGCATAAAGCCCTGTTCGAAACGGTAACTGACGTCAAACAGCTCCATCATCTGCTCTGAGAAGCCCATATATTCCTGCACACCAAAATTGGGTACCCACAAATCAAAATGTAATGCGGCAGAGTGAGCGATAGGAGAGAGATCGGAGGGGCCATGTGATCCCATCCTGACTTGGTATAACGAGGCAAAATCAGCGATACGCTTCATACCGGTAATCCCTCCGGCATGGGTTACCGTAGTGCGCAGGTAATCGATAAGTTGTTCTTCAATTAATTGCTTGCAATCCCAGATGCTATTGAATACCTCACCCACTGCAATGGGGGTCACGGTATGTTGGCGAATTAAACGAAAGCAGGCTTGGTTTTCGGCGGGTGTAGGATCTTCCATCCAAAATAATCGATAGGGTTCAACACTTTTGCCAAATCTTGCTGCTTCAATCGGCGTTAGACGGTGGTGCATATCATGGAGCAGGTGTTGATCGAAACCAAAACGATCGCGTATCGCTGCAAAGAGTTTAGGGGTGAAGTCGAGGTATTTCTCAGTCGACCATCGTTGTTCTTCAGGCCACTGACCTTTGGTGGCCGGCTCGTAAGAAAGTCCCTTACCTTTGGCCATACCATAGGTCGTTTTCATCCCTGGAATACCACATTGAGCGCGAATAGCCGTAAAGCCCATCTCTTTGTGTCGGGCGTAGTCCTCAAGGACTTCATCGATACTATGCCCTGTGGTATGGCAATAGACTCTGACCCCTTCCCGCGATGCCCCGCCAAGCAGTTGATATAAAGGCATGTTGGCTGTTTTGCCTTTTATATCCCACAACGCCATATCAATGGCAGAGATCGCTGACATGGTGACCGGCCCACGGCGCCAATAGGCACCTTTATAAAAATATTGCCAAATATCCTCAATATTGCGTGCATCACGACCAACAAGTTGTGGACAGAGATGATCCTTTAGATAACTGGCTACCGATAGTTCACGACCATTCAAGGTCGCATCCCCTATCCCCGTACAACCACATTCAGTGGTAATTTTTAGCGTGACAAAATTACGCCCCGCACAGGTAACGAAGACTTCCGCTTTAGCGATTTTCATCTAACCCTCCTGATAAATTCACTACAAGCTATCCTCACGTTAACTACCATACAAGATGATTTGTATTGATTCGCCAGCGAGATCACAAACATTAAACAAGAACAGTTACCACCCTCAAAATTATAACTTATAAATCAATAAGATAAACATAAACCAAAACATCACATCTATTGATAGGTAATGTTTGTGATAAATATCACACTAAAATATTCTAGTATGGTAGTAAGCTTGCCACCATTATTTTGCGCTAATCAGGCTATGTAAGCGATATGAAAAAACTAAACTGTGTCGTTATTGGCGAATGTATGATTGAGCTTAGCGGCTCCCCTTTCTCTGCCCTAAAGCAGACTTGTGGCGGAGATGTCCTCAATACCGCCATTTATTTAGCACGATGCGCCGAGGATATTGTCGATATACGGTTTGTCACGGTAATAGGCACTGATCCCCTTAGTGAGGGTATGCGGCGACGTTGGCAGCAAGAAAAAATAAATACTGATTGGCTCGCCACGGATCCTTCCCGATTACCCGGCGTCTATTTCATTCAGACTAACGAGGTTGGCGAGCGAAGCTTTCTCTATTGGCGAGATAACTCTGCCGCCAAATATCTCCTTCAACACGCAGGCTATGCAGCGCTCAGAGAAGAGATTGCTGGGGCAGACTGGATCTATCTCAGTGGGATTAGTTTGGCGATATTGCCGGAAGAAGACCGACAACGTTTACTCCAAGATTTGGCTTTTTGGCAAAAAAATGGCGCAACAATTATCTTCGACAGCAATTATCGCCCTGCTCTCTGGCGAGAGCCTGAAGAAGCCCGCCACGTCTTCTCACAGATGTATCAATGCTCCGACCTATTATTAGTTACCGACGAAGATGAAGCCACATTATGGCAAGAGGCTGATCCAGCGCTGACCCTCAAACGCCTAAGCCTAATGAGCCAAGCCGATATCCTTGTCAAAATGGGTGCAAAAGGCTGCGTTTATCAATCACGGGACCGGCAACAGGATACCATCACGATCCCCACGCTCCCCGTAGAATCTGTGGTCGACAGCACTTCAGCGGGTGATGCATTTAATGCTGGAGTCCTGGCAGGCTTAGCGCACAACCGTCCCCTTTCACAGGCTGCATCTTGGGGGCATCTGCTCGCAGGCCGAGTGATCCAACATCCAGGGGCAATTATTCCCGTCGCGGCGATGCAGGACCTGATTTCTTCGTTCAAATCTTCCAAAGGATAACCATGAATACTCTACAAGAACGTTTGCATCAGTCACGGGTCGTCCCCGTTGTCGTCGTTCAGCACGCGGAGGATATTCTGCCACTAGGTGAATTATTAGTTGATAAGGGACTCCCTCTCGTTGAAATAACCTTTCGGACTCCCTGTGCAGCTGCGGCTATTCGTTTACTGCGTACCGCGCAACCAGACATTCTCATTGGGGCGGGAACCTTACAGACTCTGGAACAGATCCAACAAGCTAAGGAAGCGGGTGCCATGTTCGGTGTTTCTGCCGGAATCAATGCTCGAATGGTAAATGAAAGTCAGCGCCAGCATTTTCCCTTAATCCCTGGGATCAACAATCCCATGTCAATTGAACTCGCCATTGAAATGGGCATCGATTTTGTTAAGTATTTTCCTGCTGAAGCTTCTGGCGGGACGACAATGCTTAAAGCGCTACTAGGGCCTTATCATCACCTGAAAATCATGCCCACCGGTGGGATTACTTTAGATAACATCGAAGACTACCTATCTATACCGCAAGTTGTTGCCTGTGGAGGCTCTTGGATGGTTGATCCACAGCTGGTTGCCAGCCATCAATGGGATACCCTCGCACTGAGAATTGAAGAAACCGTACAGCGTCTCCGGGCGTAAGGATAGGATGCACCAACTGGGACCCCCATTCTTTTTTGGTGGTGCATCGACGCTTCGCTTACCCATTATTCCTTCATCAAATTTTCAAAATAAACTTATAAAACAAGCCACTAGATCATTGGCATAGTTATTGCTCCGCGTAATCCCATCTTGTATACCATTTGGGATTCAACTATGTCAGTGACTTTCGGCTATACACTTCAAGATTGGCAACAGCAGGCCCAGCACGATCCGCTGCACCTAAAATCGTTATTAATCGCTCACTTCGAAGCGCTAGATCCACAGGATAACGCGTGGATCACGCTTTCTAGCGCCGAGCAATTTTTCGCCCAGCTTGACGCCCTCTTTTCTCACGACCTCACCTCACTCGACGCGCTGCCATTATTCGGTGTTCCGTTTGCGGTAAAAGATAATATCGATGTCGCCGGTTGGCCGACTACAGCGGCTTGTCCTGCCGCCCGCTATATTGCTGAGCAGGATGCACAGGTTGTTGCCCGCCTCAAAGCAGCAGGGGCCATCGTGGTGGGAAAAACCAATCTGGACCAGTTTGCGACAGGCTTAGTCGGAAGTCGTTCTCCCTTCGGCGCAGTGAGCAATACCTTCAATCCAGACTATATCAGTGGCGGGTCGAGCTCTGGCTCCGCCTCGGTACTGGCACGCGGACTTGTCGCCTTTAGTCTAGGTACCGACACCGCAGGATCGGGACGCGTGCCTGCTGGCTTTAATAATATTGTCGGCCTGAAACCAACCAAAGGCTGGCTCTCGGCACGGGGCATCGTTCCCGCCTGTCGCTTGAATGATACGCCTTCAATTTTTGCCCTAACGGTTGCCGATGCCTATCTCGTCGCGACACTGGCCAGTGGCTATGATGAAAAAGAGGCCTATTCACGTCAACATCCCGCGACCGCCCCAGCACAGTTTTCCAGTCGACCACACTTCGCCATTCCCGCAAACCCCAACTTCTATGGCGATAAACAGGCCGAAGCGGCTTGGCGGCAAGCTCTCGCGGTACTTAGCGATAGTGGGGTCACCCTCACCCCAATCGATTTTTCGCCTTTTCAGCAATTGGCCGAGCAACTTTACGCCGGACCCTGGGTCGCCGAGAGAACCGCAGCAGTGGGGGCAGTGCTAGACCATCCCGAACAGATGGATCCCACTGTTTATCAAGTGATCCGTCAAGGCGTAAATTTTAGTGCGGTGGAAGCTTATCAAGCGGAGTATCTCCGTGCCGAGTTGAGCCGTAGGATCCAAACTAGCTTGGCAGATGTCGATGCTCTACTGGTACCGACCACGCCGACAATTCATACCCTAGCCGCACTGGCTGATGACCCCATTACCTTAAATTCGCAGTTAGGTATCTATACCAACTTCACTAATCTGGCTGATTTAAGCGCCTTGGCCCTGCCGGCACCTTTTCGCGCAGATGGCTTACCTAGCGGAATAACCCTTATCGGACCGGCTTGGCACGATCGCGCCCTGGCCGAGTTCGGTTGCCGCTGGCAGTCTTCCCTTAGTCTTCCCTTAGGCGCTAGCGGTCGTAACCTTCCCGCCACGCCACTCAGCCTACCCACCTCGCCAACCCATGTCCGCGTAGCGGTCGTCGGCGCACATCTAACGGGCATGCCACTTAATTTTCAGCTAACGACCCGTAAAGCGGTACTTATCGAAGAAACCCAGACGGCAGCCTGTTATCGACTGTTCGCCTTGCTCGATGGCCCTATCAAGAAACCCGGATTATTACGCGATGAGCAGGGCCAAGCCATTGCCGTTGAATTGTGGGATATCCCGTTGGCCCGTTTCGGTGAATTTGTCGCTGAAATCCCCGCACCACTCGGTATCGGCAGCCTAACCTTGCTCGATGGTCGAACCGTCAAAGGATTTATCTGCGAACCCACGGCGCTCAAGACAGCTTTGGAGATCACCACATTCGGTGGCTGGCGTAATTGGATCACTGCTCAAGAGGAACACTGATATGTTTACCACTGTATTAATTGCTAACCGTGGCGAAATTGCTTGCCGTGCAATCAAGACCTGTAAAAATTTAGGGATCACCAGCGTTGCCGTCTATTCCGATGCTGACCGTAATGCACGCCATGTTAAAGAGGCCGATATCGCCATCGCCTTGGGCGGCGATAAAGCGAGCGAGAGCTATTTACGCAGCGATAAAATACTGGCCGCCGCCAAGCAAAGTGGTGCGCAAGCGATCTGGCCGGGCTACGGTTTTCTCTCTGAAAGTGTTGCCTTCGCTACCGCCTGTGAAGAGGAAGGCGTGGTGTTTATTGGTCCCACCGCCCAGCAAATCGCAGAATTTGGCTTAAAGCATCGCGCCCGTGAATTAGCCGCAGAAGCCGGGGTCCCGATGACACCGGGTACCGCGCTGCTCACATCGTTAGAAGAGGCACTCACTGCCGCCGAGCGTATCGGCTACCCGATAATGTTGAAAAGTACGGCGGGCGGTGGCGGGATTGGGTTAACACGCTGTGCCGATGCCAGCGCCCTCCGTGAAGCCTGGGAGAGTGTACGCCGCCTTGGTGAGCAATTTTTCAGCGATGCCGGGGTTTTCCTTGAGCGTTACATCGATCACGCACGCCACGTTGAGGTGCAGATATTTGGCGACGGTAAAGGCAAGGTCATCGCCCTTGGCGAGCGGGACTGCTCGTTACAGCGCCGCAACCAGAAAGTGATTGAGGAAACCCCTGCCCCACACCTCCCCGCCGCGCTACGCGATGAATTACTTGCTTCAGCCGTTCGTCTTGGCGAGCGGGTCAACTATCGTAGCGCGGGAACGGTAGAATATATCTACGATCCTGAGCAACGCGCCTTCTATTTCTTAGAAGTGAACACTCGACTGCAAGTTGAACACCCTATTACCGAGGCCGTAACCGGCATCGACCTGGTTGAATGTATGCTGCGTGTCGCGGCAGACGATCCCCTCGATTGGCAGCGCCTACAACAGCCACCGCGCGGGGCGGCAATCGAGGTTCGTCTTTATGCTGAAGATCCGTTAAAAAATTTCCAGCCTAGCCCTGGAACCTTGACCGCCGTGCAATTTCCGCCAGGCGTACGAATTGACAGTGGTATTGAGCAAGGCAGTGAGGTGTCTGCCTTTTATGACCCGATGATCGCCAAACTGATCGTTAATGCGGCCGATCGTGAAGCGGCCATTGACGCCTTGCAACGTGCCTTAGCCGCCACCCAATTACAGGGCATCACCACTAATCTCGATTACTTACGTCAAGTGATTGCCACCAGAGAATTTCGCCTAGGAGAGGTTTCAACCCGCTTCCTTGACCGTTTTCCTCCCGACGCTCAGGTCGTCGAGGTGCTACAACCCGGCACCTTCAGTACTGTACAAGACTACCCAGGACGGCTCGGGTATTGGCATATCGGCGTACCACCTTCTGGGCCGATGGACGATTATGCCTTCCGCTTAGCCAATCGTATTGTCGGTAATCACCCCGAGGCGGCAGGATTGGAATTTACGCTGCAGGGACCGACGCTGCGTTTTCATTGCGATACCCTCATCAGCCTCACGGGGGCGCAGTGCCCTGCACGGCTGGATGACCAGCCGATTGACTACTGGCAACCCATCCCCGTAAAAGCGGGTCAAACCCTGACCTTGGGTCGGGCCCAACAAGGCTGTCGCACTTACTTAGCCCTACGCAACGGCTTCGATGTACCCGAGTATTTAGGTAGCCGTTCGACCTTCGTATTAGGCGAGTTTGGCGGGCATGCGGGACGTACCCTACGGGTGGCAGATATGCTGGCGATCTCGCAGCCGGCCCTCGCCGCCTGCACCACACCCGCGCCAATCAGTGACCCTATCGGGCTGGAACCCGCTTTGATCCCCCATTATGGCTCCAGCTGGCAGATTGGCGTATTGTACGGTCCCCACGGCGCGCCTGATTTTTTCACCGAGCAGAGTATTGAACGCTTTTTTGCTAGCGAGTGGCAGGTTCACTATAACTCTAATCGCCTCGGCATACGCTTAACCGGGCCAGCACCAGACTGGAGCCGAGCCGATGGCGGCGAGGCAGGTTTACATCCCTCCAACGTCCATGATTGCGAATATGCGGTTGGCGCAATCAACTTCACGGGCGACTTTCCGGTTATCCTCACTCATGATGGGCCAAGCTTGGGGGGATTTGTCTGTCCCGTCACCATTGCCCGCGCTGAATTGTGGAAGGTGGGTCAATTAAAGCCGGGGGATAGTATTCGTTTTTATCCTCTTAGCCACCCACAAGCCGTGACACTCGAGCAGGCACAACAGGCGACTATTACACAGTTAAGTCCCCCCAAGATTACTCGCTTGCCTGCTCCTTCCCTGGCTGAGACAGCGCTAGGATCGGCGACCTTATTAGCAATACGCCAAGCGACCCCAAAGACCCCAGAGGTTCATTATCGGCAAGCGGGTGATCACTATATCCTGATCGAATATGGCGATAACGTCCTCGATCTTGCGTTACGTTTACGGGTGCACCTACTGATGGAGGCGCTGAACAAGGCTGGAATAGAAGGTATTGAGGAGCTTTCGCCCGGCGTACGGTCATTGCAGATCCGCTATGACAGTTTACGGCTGGCACAAGACGCTTTAATCGCCCAGCTTCTCGAGATCGAGGATAAACTCGGCGACGTAACTCAATTAAAGGTCCCTTCGCGGATCCTCTGGTTGCCGATGGCCTTTGAGGATAGTGCAACCCTTGCCGCAGTCGAACGGTATCAAGAGACCGTCTGTAGCCAGGCACCTTGGCTCCCCAATAACGTCGACTTTATTCAGCGAATTAATGGCTTAGCTGATCGTGAAGCAGTCCGAGATACGTTATTTTCCGCCAGCTATTTGGTCCTCGGATTGGGCGATGTTTATCTTGGCGCACCTTGTGCAGTACCTCTGGATCCACGACACCGATTGCTCAGCTCCAAATATAACCCCGCTCGTACCTTTACCGCCGAAGGCACAGTAGGAATTGGTGGGATGTATATGTGTATCTATGGGATGGACTCGCCGGGCGGCTACCAACTGGTCGGTAGAACCTTACCGATCTGGAATAAGTTTCTGAAGAATAACCAATTCGCCGAGGGACAGCCTTGGTTGCTGAAATTTTTCGATCAAGTCCGCTTTTATCCGGTGACCGAAGAGGTACTAACCGCCGAACGCGATGCCTTTCGTGAGGGTCGCGGTGAGATCCGTATTGAAGAGAGTCTGTTCGATTTTGCGGAGTACCAGCAGTTTCTTCACGATAACGCGCAGTCGATAGCGGATTTTCGTGCTCGCCAACAACAGGCCTTTGCCGATGAAGTTAGCCTATGGGCCTCGCAACAAGGGTCAGTCTCATCGCTTCCAGCAATCAATGTCGAAGAGCCGACTGCCTCAAGCGATACGCCTGTCTGTGCCGAACTGAGCGGTAATATTTGGAAAGTACTGGTTAATGCCGGTGATGACGTTGAGGTTGGACAGCCATTGATTATCGTCGAAGCGATGAAAATGGAATTGTCGATTACCGCTACCCTTGCAGGAAAGGTCACCCACGTCAGCGCGCAACCGGGGCAGCAGGTGACCCCTGGACAGATCCTATTACGGCTAGCCGAAGAGGGGGTGGCGCATGCATAACGCTTCCCCCACCGCCGGACGCGAGGCGCTCGCGGCGAAGGTTTATCAGGCGGTTAAACAGTCCATTTTCGATTTCCAGCTATTGCCCGGTGAGCGCTTTAGTGAAAATGAACTGGCACAAAAGCTACAGGTCAGTCGTACGCCGGTACGTCAGGCACTGTTCAATTTAGAGCGAGAAGGTTATGTAGAAGTTCTCTTCCGTAGTGGTTGGCAAGTGAAGGCCTTCGATTTCGATTATTTCGAAGAACTTTACGACTTACGCATCGTGCTGGAGTGCGAGGCCGTTCGCCGATTATGCGCGATGTCTGATGCAGAATGTCGCGCAGCCTTAGCGGCCGAGTATCATTTTTGGAGCGAAAGTGCGCCCTTGTCGCAGGGTAAACCTGTGGCCTTAGCGGATGAAGCTTTCCATCGCGCCTTGGTCGCTGCCACGGGAAACCGACAGTTTCTGTTGTTGCATACAGAGCTGACCGAGAAGCTGAGCATTATTCGCCGACTCGATTTTACGCGGGATGACCGTATTCTGGCGACCTACCAGCAGCATCAGGCCATTCTGCAGGCACTCCTTGCCCAGCGCTGCGAGCAGGCTTTACGCCTGCTTACTCTGCATATCTCTGAGAGTAAGTCTGCCGTACGAGAGATCACCTTACATCGTCTGCATCAGGCTCGTCTTACCTTACAGGCCCAGGACAATCATCACGAGGGATGCCACCTCACAATTGGCTGATTGCGCAGCAACCGTTACTGAAATTCCTCCATGGCGTTTATCGCCCTTTACACAGCTAAGAGGTCAATAATGAGTGAATACAGTTTAGCCCAAGGGAAGACCACTAGAGAAAAATCTCCCTCTGTTAACGAAACGCTTGAGGATTATACGTTACGCTATGCCCCCTACAGTTTTCGACGCTGGGGGACCGCCACGGTGGCGATTACCGCCTTAGGCGGTATTGCCTATTTAGCCGACTTCTCGATTGGTGCAAGTATCGGCATCAGTTATGGCACAACCAATGCCCTGCTCGCCATTGTATTTGCCGCCCTGATTATTTTCCTAACCGGTATCCCTCTCGCCTATTATGCAGCGCGATATAATATCGATTTAGACTTGATCACTCGGGGCGCGGGATTTGGCTACTACGGTTCGGTGCTCACCAGTATTATCTTCGCCAGTTTTACCTTTATCTTTTTTGCGCTGGAAGGCTCGATTATGGCGCAGGGCCTGCAACTCGGCTTAGATATCCCTTTATGGCTAGGTTATCTTGTATCGACCTTAATGGTGATCCCTCTGGTTATTTACGGAATGAAAGCCTTAAGTCATCTACAAATTTGGACCACCCCTATCTGGTTGGTGTTGATGATCGGACCCGTACTCTACTTGTTATGGCAGCAACCGACACTACTGAACCAATTTCTCCACTTCCAGGGTAAGCGCGGGTCAACCGGCGCAGATCTCGCCTCCGTGATGTTAGGGGCCGGCATCTGTCTATCATTGATTATGCAAATTGGCGAACAAATCGATTACTTGCGGTTTATGCCAGCGAAAACCCGTGAAAATAGCCGTTCTTGGTGGGTAGCCGTCATTTCAGCAGGACCGGGGTGGGTGATTCTGGGGGCGTTAAAACAAGCCATCGGCGCCTTTCTAGGCTTCTATTTACTCACCTTGGCACCAGGCATCAACAGCACCGAGCCGGTCCAACAGTTTACCGCGGCGTTTCATCAGATGTTACCAGCAGGGCTCGCCTTGACGCTTGCCGTGATCTTAGTGGTGATTTCACAAATTAAGATTAACGTGACCAACGCCTACTCTGGATCTTTATCTTGGACCAGCGCCTACACCCGCGTGCGTCGCCACTATCCGGGAAGAATTGTCTTTGTTTTAATCAATCTTGCCATTGCCTTAGCACTGATGGAGGGCAATATGTTCTCGGTACTGGGCAATATTTTGGGGTTTTATTCTAACTTCGCTATCGCTTGGGTAACCGTCGTTGCGGTAGATATTGCGGTCAATAAATACTTATTAAAGCTATCGCCCAAGTTACCGGAATACCGCAAAGCGATGCTCTATCATATCAATCCGGTGGGTATGGTGGCCTTTTTAGCCGCCGCAGGATTATCGATTGCCGCATTCTTCGGTTATCTTGGCCCTGTTTTAATGCCTTACTCGCCGTTAATCGCCTTGATTGTGGCAGCCGTCCTAACCCCGATTATGGGAGTGGTCACCGGTGGCAAATATTACCTGAAGAAGACCGATGATGGGATTGCCGAGGCACGTTACGATGCTGAGGGCGCGCCGGTAAGTACTCTGTATCATTGCGTCGCTTGCCAGCAATCTTATGAACGTCCAGATGTGATGTTCTCAACTCCCCACCAAGGGGTGATTTGTTCACTCTGTAAAACCCTGCATTAAGCAAAAAGAACTCAGCTCAGGGAGGAGCTGCCAACAGGAATGGGTCATTTATCAGGGTGTCAGTAATTAGCGTTAAGACTTTAAATTCATTGCAATGACCAGCGTTTATTCTGTAAATATCGCCCCTATCGTGAACAACCTATCTTGAGAGCACTCCTTATATTTCATCTTAATAGTGTTAAAGACATCCTCCCATACAACGATTTCTTAGCAGCGCCCTGATTCGGCGTATATTCGTCTGCTAACCACGTTCAATTAGCGTTGCAGATCGAGTATTTTTGGCGATATTTTTTGTTACGAATAACAGAGTTATTTAATAAAAATCAGGCAGACTGTAGTCTTAAAATCTGTTGAGTAAGATCCGCTGGGCTCAGGCGACACATACTGATCGATTCTTATCGTTGACTATTTGTATCCTGTTATATAGGACGTTGAATGTTGAGATCAGTTGAAGTGAAAATAATTTAAAAGTGAGCGGTACGGGGGGTAAGTGACAGCAATAAATGCTCCCGTCATCACAGCTTAGTAGTGATAAATTTTTGTCGTCACAACAAGGTTAAACAACATCAATACCTAGCGGGCCCCTATCTGAAGATAAGTAGTTCGTTACCGCAGGGATTATCACCTCGGCGTGGTGAAGAATCTGGTTTCGTAGAAATGACTAAGAGCCGCTGCTATGATACCTGCCGATTACTTGCTAAGGTTATTTTCCATAGCATTATTAAATTATAAATATTACTAATACATACAAGCGTACTGCATAAAATAAAAATGATACACCTGGATTATGGTTAGCAGAATATTACCCTAAAACGCTCTATGCTTAGCAAGAGGAATAAATAGTCAACTTATAAAAATAAATAACTGGCGGCAGCTAGGCTCCTAAATAAATATCATCTTATAGAACTCACAAATCCACCTTATCAATAAAGAGAGATACTATAAATTTAACAATACATTTCAAGACAAATTTGCATAATTATAAACCATGAAAATTATGACAAAATTATTGCAAGCCAAACTTAAATTATAAAGCAAATAATCTCTTCACCAGTAAAAATAACTAAACGAGCTTAGTCGATTTTATAATCTATTTTCACTTACTCGCCATCATATCGTTCGTAATAAGCAGCCTAACACGGAGACTATTTTAAGCCCTTACAACAATAAAGGCCTTGCTCAGGGTAAGGAGATAAGCAAGCTTTGCACGGCGCTCGCCAGCGTTATCGATTTTCCTAGGCTACATGGCTGAGCGGCTGTCTTTGCTGTGCTGGGGTAAAAAAATCGCTCCGAGTACAAAACAGAATGCCAACCAAATGGGTGAAAAGTGGAGCTTACACGCTCGATGCTTACCTTCAACGCTTAAGCACCCAAATAGCCTTGCCAAGGCAAATAAAGCGTTGGTCTTAAAATAAGGCTATCGCTAAGACAACATTTCACATAAATTTAACTAATTATCCGTATTAACTTTTTATTAATAATAATAGTCACAACAAATAGTAGACTTTTCCTAATTTACGTTTAATAGTAGAGGTCACTGGCAAATATCGATTCTTGAGATAAGCTAATTTCGTTATCTTCTCTTGATCGACTACTGTGAATATATTCTCTTGAAAAATTCTCTGGTCATACGTGCTGGATTATCTGTTTTTCTACTAGTTAGCCACAGTGTATTATGTTATGCATCAGACGGGCGAATCAACTTCCAAGGTTATATTACGACTATTCCTTGCGAATTAGAGACCTCTAGTGCCGTACGGATACATTGTATGAAGATAGGGGATGACCAAATGGGGGAAGTACGCTTAGAGGGCAATCAACGCTATACGAATAGTTTTGTGAAAGTATCCACGCAGGATATTGCCGACAATGCCAGGAATATAACAATTCAATATAATTAAGTCTGTTTATAGAACCGATAGCTCTACAAAATTCGTGGAGAAAGTCGTCGCTAACTTTTTTCTTGCCCTGACTCAGAGCAAGAAAAATAAGTTACGCTTCAATACAGAGGTTTTACCCTAATTGTGAATGCCACAGTTGATTCTTGGACTGGCAGGAGCGGCTCCCCCCTTCCCTAGCATGTCGCGCTAATTACCGGTTATCCGCAGCAGGTTCACCAAATACCGGCATAGTCTCTTCTGCCCAATGAAAGACTTTAATCCGGGTATGCCGATTAGGATCGTAGAGTGGATCGCCCTCAATCTCTGTATAGTTGCGGGCATGATAGACCAAGACATCCTCACCCTGTTCATTACGTGTAAAGCTGTTGTGCCCCGGCCCATATTGCCGATTTCCTCGATGAGTGGTAAAGACTGGCTGTGATAATTTTTGCCAGCTGGCTGGGTCTAAAAGATCGCTCTCTTTATCCGCCCAAAGTAGTCCTAAACAATAATTTTCATCTGTCGCGCTGGCCGAGTAAGTGATAAAAACGCGATCGCCATGAGCAATAAAGGCAGGCCCTTCGTTAACCGCGAAGCCCCTTGTCTCCCAAGAAAATTCAGGTTTACTCAACATAACGGGTGACGTCTTCAACGTCCAAGGATTAGTTAACTCGGAGAGATAGAGATTCGAATTACCGGTTATTGCGGGGTCCTTTTGCGCCCAAAGGTAATAGTGCTTGCCCTGATGTTGAAAATAGGTGGCATCCAGAGAAAAACTATCAATCGGCGTAGCGATCCGGCCCTTCTCTTGCCAGCTATCGTTAAGCGGATCCGCCCCGTTACAGACTAACGCGTACATTCGGTGTTGAAACAGTCCGTCCACAATCTGCTCCGTAGGCGCTGCCGCATAATAGATCACCCATTGCTGGTCGATAAAATGCAGTTCAGGTGCCCAGATCAGTGCGCTCATCGGGCCGCTGTCTGGCTTACGCCAGATAACTGTCGCGGGCGCATCCGCCAAGCCTACTAAGCTAGGCGAATGGCGTATCTCTAGGCGATCATACTCTGGGACGGATGCAATGAAGTAATAAGATCCATCAGTGTGCAGATAAATATGCGGGTCGGCACGCTGCTCGATCAGTGGATTTGGATAATCACTCATGGTTGGCTCCTCTTTATAATATAGCGTTCGGTACTAGCGCTCATCCGAGCCTCTTAGCTCACTGTAGTGACGGCGACGCGTTGCTAAATCGGCCTGAATTGTTCGCATTAATTCACGATCCACTTTTAGTAGTCGAACCACACATGCCGTAATGAGATACCCCGCAGCAGGGATGAGGGTAAACAACATCATGATGCCGTTAATTGCCTGCGTACTTTGTTCAGTCGCCCCAGCCCTATAGCCGTAGGCCGACAGTAAGAAGCCTACCATTGAACCCGCCACCGCTAAGCCGACTTTAATAAAGAAGATATTGCCAGAGAAACTGATACCCGTGATACGTTTGCCGGTTTTCCATTCGCCATAATCATCCACATCGGCCATTAACGACCAATGCAGTGGTGAAGGTAATTGATGAAGAACGTTCAGCACAAAGTAAGCACAGAGGACAAAGGCAGTAGCGTGAGGATTAATATAGTAGAAGCTAAAGGATAAGACGGTGAGGACAATATTCGCCCAGAAGAAGACTTTTAATTTACAGAATCTATCGGTGAGTGGCTTGGCCAAGGCGCTTCCACACATCATCCCGATAACACCTAAGCTGATAAACATGCTCGCGAATGAGGTTGATTTTTCCATCACCCAGGTGACGTAATACATTGTCGCCGCCATACGAATAAAGCCTGGGCAGACATTGCAAAAAGTCAGCAGTAGAATACGGATCCATTGATCATTTTTCCAAATATCCTTTAAATCCGATTTTAAGGCATGCTTCGCAGGGATAGCCGGTTTGATTCTTTCTCTCACAAAGGCGAAGCAGAATAGAAACATAAACAAGGCGATGATCGCCATCACCCCCATCGAGAGTTGATAGCCGAGAGCCTTATCGTCACCACCGAAAAAATCCGCCATCGGTAATAAGGTTGAAGATAGAATAAGTGTCGCTATCCCCACCATAAAGAAACGATAAGATTGGCACGCGACCCGCTCATGCGGGTCGGCCGTGATCACGCCACCGAGGGAGCAATAAGGAATATTTATCGCCGTGTAGGTTACCGACATCAGAAAATAGGTAACAAACGCATAGATAATTTTACTGTTGCTACTCCAATCAGGCGTGGTGAACATTAATACGCTGAATAGGACATAAGGCAGCGCTACCCACAACAGATAGGGGCGGAATCTTCCCCATCGACTTACCGTACGGTCGGCGATGGCTCCCATCATCGGATCAATAATCGCATCTACGACCCGTACCGACAGTAATAATATCCCGACCATGGCCGGTGCCAGTCCGAAGATATCGGTATAGAAGTAGTTGAGGAAAAGCATTATTGCACCGCCAATCATATTGCAACCAGCATCCCCCATGCCGTATGCAACCTTCTCTCTGAACGACAATTGACCTTCCTTCATGGGAATTTTCTCCATTTTGATGGCATCTTATGATGTGTAAAGAGTTTGCAATAACGCTGAGTATCTTCTTTGAACGTGCAGTGTGTCAGGATGATCGTGACATCAATATGGACAATCGGGTTATGAGGTTGAAAGCGTGATGGATAGAGCAAAGTTGGAAAAAGGTCAGGGAGCATTTTTTCCTGATTGCCCGCTATCGCCGGGATATTAGTTAAATCATCGAAGGCGTAATTGAGTCTACCGCCAGTGCTTGCGCCGATGCTTTGGTGTTCAACCTTATAGGCCGCTTGATTATCGATATCGCTAAAGCCGAGCGTGCCGGTCTCTAGGCGATTATGCTCACGGCTGGCGGTCGAGCCAATC
>Ga0153974_1000072_pt1 | contig 23658 bp, 20 predicted proteins | sample TSGA058MetaG_FD_104741 | JGI IMG/M metagenome (GOLD analysis project Ga0153974, IMG submission 104741) | Attine ant fungus gardens microbial communities from Georgia, USA - TSGA058 MetaG | ecosystem: Host-associated > Fungi > Mycelium > Unclassified | place: USA: Georgia, Yuchi Wildlife... | reverse complement strand
GTACCAGTTTAGTACGATTCATTATTTTACCCTCGTTATTAGGTTAATATCCATGTAGCCAGATAAGTATTACACAAAGTTTTTTAAGTTGAGAAATAATTTTTTATAAGAAGATGCTTAAAAACGGTTATTCGCTTAAATAATATGCATTCTGTTTTTTTTGATAAATTTTTTTAAAGGAAAGTTGACTTTCAATCGGGCTAACCTTTGATTTGAGAGCAAAAAATGCTTTCTTTAATATTATTTATCGATATATAAGTCACTAATTTAGAGGAAAAAGTAATAGATAGAGGTAGCAGTTAAGTTGTTATCACCTTAGCCGACCCTAAAAAAACACGGCCAATGAAATTACGACTCAATTGAAAGGGGATAGTTCAGATAAAGTCAGAAAATAATTAAGTAAAAAATAACTTTTTTTCTAAATGAGTTCTTTTTTTTATTAATCGACTGGTCGAAGTAAATAAAAAAACTTTAGGAAAAGAGGGCGCTAATAATAAAAAAGGCCAGGAAACCTGGCCTTGAAAGAATTATATGGGCTATACCACGTGAACGGAGGCCGTATTGGTTGTACCACTTGGCACTAAGGCGCCAGAAACCATTACTACAACATCACCTTTTTGCGCGTAACCTTCGGCTAAGGCAATTTCTTTACCTATGCGATAGAAGTCATCGGTGGAGGTAATTTCCGGGACTAGATGTGTCGTAACGCCTTTGGTAAGGAGAAGTTGACGACAAGTTGTTTCGTTATCGGTCAACGCTAAAATAGTCGCTGAAGGGAAATACTTACGAATAGACTTCGCAGACTTACCGCCCTTAGTTGCGACGATGATTAATGTCGACTCTAATTTTTCGGCAGTTTCAACCGCTCCACGACATACGGCTTCGGTAATACGTAATTTACGGCCTTCTTTTAGCTCATCGATACGGCTCTTCATGACAGCATCGGTACGCTGACAGATAGTTGCCATGATGCTGACTGCTTCGAGTGGGTATTTACCCTTGGCACTTTCGCCGGACAACATGACCGCATCGGTACCATCAAGAATTGCGTTGGCAACATCACCAGCTTCTGCACGGGTAGGGCGAGGATTTTTAATCATCGAATCAAGCATTTGGGTTGCAGTAATAACCACTTTACGCGCTTGATTACATTTTTTAACCATCATTTTTTGGGCAAAGATGACTTCTTCGACAGGAATTTCTACACCGAGGTCCCCGCGAGCCACCATGATACCATCGGAAGCTTCTAAGATTTCATCGAAGTTATTAAGGCCTTCCTGGTTCTCGATTTTAGAAATAATTTGTATGTGCTCGCCACCGTGCTGTTTTAGGTGCTCACGAATTTCCAACACATCAGAACGTTTACGAATAAATGATGCCGCAACAAAGTCGACACCTTGCTCGCAACCGAAAACGAGATCGCGTTTATCTTTTTCAGATAAGGCAGGTAATTGGATTGAAACGCCAGGTAAGTTAACCCCTTTGTTCTCACCAAGATCACCGTTATTAAGTACTTTACAGACAACAGTATGTTCGGTGACTTCAACTACTTCCATACCTAACAAGCCATCATCGACGAGAACGGTATTACCGATACTTAAGTCGGCGGCGAAGCCTGAGTAGGTGACGGCAACGCGTTCATTATTACCAATTACAGATTGGTCAGTAGTGAAGGTAAAAGTCTGACCAGCCTGCAGCGAAACATCTTTTCCACCTTCAAGCTTGATAGTCCGAATTTCTGGACCTTTAGTATCAAGCAGGATGGCAGCGTGATGAGCTGTGTTATTCACTACCGCACGCAGATTGGCAATACGCTGACCGTGCTCGTCATAATCACCATGAGAGAAATTCAGACGCATAACGTTCATTCCTGCATCAAGCAGCTTTGTTAGCATCTCTTCTGATTCAGTTTTAGGGCCGATGGTACAGACGATTTTTGTCTTTTTCATAATATTTGTCTATTAGTTGGAATGGATGAACTGATACGGGGTAAAGCGAACAACACCCGCTGGAAAACGTTTAGGGTGGAGTAAAGCGAATTCTTAGACTTGAAAAGGGGATCGTTGGAACGAAGGAAGCAGCATGCGTTGATTGAAGCTTTACGCATTGCGCTAAAAAATAGTTGAGTGAAAGTCACTCTGTACGTTAAGGATCTTATCACGTTATTCGTAAAGACCTTTTCAGTGGGTAACCGAGATATTATAGTCACTTAGTGACCGGAAACCAAACAGAATTCGTATAGAGGCTCGTGACAATAGGCTGAACAATGACATCACTCAAAAATTTAAAGCCTCTCATTAGGTCGTCAGGGTATACCATCGTGAGAGGCAATGTGGATCTTATGGGGCAAGATAGTCTTTGGAAAGTGACAATTCTTTCTTTATCTTTTTACTACCACCAAATTTCCATCTGTGCGCCAACACTTACTTCGTTGTTCGCGCCCCGACTAAATTGTAGGTTTCGGCTATCGGCATAAGCTAGACCTTCTCGTAGACCCAGGTCACCCGACTCCGCATATCCCCATTTTTCATTCCACTCTGCATAAGTGACATATAAACGCAGTGCAGGCCGAACAAAATTTCCCACTCCTGCTTGCCATTGCTGTGCGAGCGTAATTTTATATTGTTGGTTAGTTTTTTTAGTACGTTGTGACTTAACCTGGTCGTACCCTAACTCGGCCAGAGTACTCATCGTTGGTGTCCAATGGTACATTGGACGGATCCCGGCGGTGAACCAGCGTGTACCGTTATTATCGTCGCGATGAATATCTTGGTACATCGCGACGTAGGTAGCCCCCCAACTATCATTGAACTCATAACTACCATGCTGAATAAGTCGCAGCATGGTTCCCTTATTGTTGACGGCAGCACCTTCTGCTCGACCGTTATTGAGAGACGTCATAGCATCGGTAGCGTATTGCACTACAGAGGTACTTGATCCCTTCGGTAAGGTTTGTTGGTGCGATAGAGTGAAGAGATAGCCCTGTTTACTTGCCTTGTCAGACAAAGCGTATCCTTTGCTAGGATTGGCTCGACCATAATCCAGCCCAACTTCAAGTAATCCACCTGAATTGACCTGGAGATCAGCGATACGAAAGTCCAAAGTATCGGTAATAACCTCTTTGCTTCTCAGTTGATGCGAAATATAGCCTTCGGAACCGCCTGCCTCGCTATTACGTGTGACCGCGAAAGAGAGTGAACCCCAACCGGTATTAATATTTTCTAATCCAGCACCGGGTCCTGAAATATCCCAATAATAGAAATCGTTCATATGGACATCGTGGCGCTGGTAGAATCGTTTACCCGCCCATAACTTAGCCCCTGGTAAAGAAGGAAATAGATTTTCGGCTTGAATGTTTGCCTCACGTAACGCGGGGGAAACGGTTTCGAAGTCTGCGCGTTGTGAGACGGCATAAGCTAAATTCGTGTCGAAATAGAAACTTACTTCATCTTGCTGCCAAACTTGCTGACCGAGTTTTATTTCGGCGTACGTTTCACATTCGTTACCTAAACGATATTTACTGGCAGCCCCCGTAACGGCTTGACACTGCTGTTCACCGCCCCGACCGCTCCAACCGATGCCCGACCGCGCGTAGCCTTTAAAGTCTAAGGCGTTAACAGAGAAGCTCATTGCAGCAGTCACGATAAAGACAACGTGAGACACTCTTCCTTGAGTCATGATGGATTACTCCTAACGTTAATGAAAGTTTATAAAATCAGCATTACTATCGTTCTCGAAAATGTGATTTAGCGGGTGAAAATATCTTAGCTCGTCTTGATGAGTGACTCTTTATTTATCCCTAACCACCACGCGGCCTGATAGGCTTGTAGCTGGCCTGTAATCGGGATGCTGGAGACCGTAGGATAGTTAGCCCAGAGTAATTGGAACTCTGTACGATCAGTAAAATCGGGCGGGGACCATTCAACAGGCTTAGCAGTTAGGTTAGCCACTACGAGTAATTGCTGGTTATTCCAACGCCGACGGTAGCACCAAATTTCGGGGTCTTCGGGAAGCAGATCGAGATAGTCACCTAATTGGATGACTTCGTATTGCTTACGCAGACGAAAGAGGGCGCGGTAGGTATGTAAAATCGACTCTGGATCGGCGATGGCATTAGCAACATTAATTCGACGGTAGTTGGGATTAACGTCGATCCAAGGTGCGCTGCGGCTAAATCCCGCGTGGATTTCGTCATTCCATTGCATTGGCGTTCGGCTATTGTCACGAGATTTGGTTGCAAGGATCGCCAGTGATTGCGTGGGTGGTATACCGCGAGCTGAGTGTTCAGTGTACATAGCAAGGCTTTCGATGTCGCGATACTGAGTGATATCGGTAAAACCTGCATTAGTCATACCGATTTCTTCACCCTGAAAAAGGTAAGGGGTACCTTGCATACCATAAAGTAACATGGCGAGCATTTTCGCCGAGACTACGCGATAGCGACTATCGTCACCGAACCGCGAAACGACCCGAGGTTGATCATGGTTACCCCAGAAAAGTGCGCTATTTGCCTGTTGATGCATCCCTTGTTGCCAATGACTAAAAATCTGTTTGAGTTGTATAAAGTCAGGGCTGGCTAGATGCCATTTATGACCCTGCGGGTAGTCAACCTTTAGGTGGTGAAAATTGAAAACCATAGTAAGCTCGCGATGATCGAATGCGGCATACTGCTGACAGTGGGACAAGCTGGTGGAAGACATCTCTCCTACCGTGCTCAAACCTAAAGGTTGAAAGACGTCACGACTGATTTCCTGTAAGTACTCGTGAACCTGCGGACCATCGGTATAAAATCTGCGGCCATCGCCATTGAGATCATCTCGATATTCAGACGGTTTCGAAATGAGATTGATAACATCCAATCGAAAAGCGTCAACACCTTTAGCCGCCCAAAATCGACAGATAGCTTTGACGGCTTGACGAACCGGGGGATGTTGCCAATTGAGATCGGCTTGTTGTGTACTAAAGAGATGTAGATAGTATTTCCCAGCGGATTCTTGCCATTGCCATGCACTTCCTCCGAATTTAGAGATCCAGTTAGTCGGTATACCGTTAGCGGAAGCTTCTCGCCAAATATAGAAGGGATGATAGGGACTGCTAGGATCACAAGCTTGAATGAACCAAGGGTGCTCAGTTGAAGTATGGTTAAACACCATATCCATCATAATACGCATATTTCTTGAGTGTGCCTGATCAACGAGGTTCTCGAAATCGCTCATCGAGCCGTAGAGTGGGTCGATAGTATAATAGTCGCTGATATCGTAGCCATTATCGACTTGCGGGGAAGGGTAAATGGGCGTTAACCAGATAATATCGACGCCGAGATACTGTAAATAATCCAGTTGTTCAATAATACCGACCAAGTCGCCTGTTCCATTGTGGGTCGTATCTCGGAAACTCTTAGGGTAGATTTGATACACTACCTGATTCAACGGGCCTTTAACTTCTATAGAATAACGCCTCCTTCAGTCTCTATCTAATGGATGAGGAACTCATTCATCGACGGATTGTGCATGTTGCTGACGACTCAGATAGTTCGCAAACATAAGGGTTAGGGCAATCGGTACTGTAATGGCGATGAGCATGGCAAAGAGGAAGATTAGCCAAAACTGTGGCTGGATAGAGAGGATACCGGGCAAACCCCCGACACCAATACCATTAGCCAGTACTTGATTAAAGCCGCAGAGTAAGCCCGCCAGTGCTGAACCGATCATGGCACACAGCATTGGGTATCGGTACTTCAAGTTTACGCCATACATGGCCGGCTCTGTAACGCCAAGATAAGCCGCTATCGCTGCAGGAACCGCCACCTCGCGTTGTTGACGACGTTTATCTCGTAAGATGATTGCAATGACCGAAGAGGCCTGAGCAATGTTGGATAAGGCAATTAATGGCCAAACTGGCGTGCCGCCCATGCTTTGAATCATCTGCATATCGATGGCAATGGTGGTTTGGTGGATACCAGTAATCACCAACGGGGCATAAAGGAAACCGAACAGTGCTGCGCCAATGGGGGCCAAGCTCCCCGTCATCACATACTGGACAACAAAGGCCACACCTTCACCTAATAGACGACCAAATGGCCCAATTAATGCGTGAGCTAATGGGATGGCCAATAGAAGTGACGTCACGGGCACCAGCACTAAATTCAAAGAAACAGGGATAATACGAGTAAGATGCCGCTCGATCAGCGCCAACATCATACCGGCGAGTATTGAAGGAATGACTTGCGCTTGGTAGCCGACCTTTTCGAGACTGAACCAGCCAAAATCCCAAATTTCCGGACTTTGCTGGCCCAACAAATAGGAGTTCATCAATTGCGGGGAGACTAGGGTGATCCCTAATATAATTCCTAATATTGGCGTTCCTTTCATTTTGCATACCGTCGACCAACATACTGCGACGGGTAGAAACATAAAGATAGCCTCACCGGGTAACCAGAGTAAGTCGTAGATTGTCTGCCAAACCGAATATTGCTGGGCGAGGGTTAAACCTTGGTAAAAAGGTATATCCCCTATAATATTTCTGAACCCTAATATCAGACCACCGCTAATTAATGCAGGCAGTAAAGGGAAAAATATTTCTGCAATATGCGAAAAAGCCGCTTCTGAAAAACTCATATTTTTTCGAGCGGCTTGGCGAACAGAGGATTTATCTGAGCTTGAAAATTCCAAGCTTTCCATCAAGCATTGGTAATAATCTTTTACCTGCGTACCTATTATTACCTGAAACTGTCCAGCATGGGTGAAACAGCCTTTGACCATGGAAAGTTTTTCAATATCTTTAGGTTTAGCTAGCGCTGGGTCGTTAAGTACTAGTCGAAGACGTGTTACGCAGTGACTAACACTGTTAATATTGTTCTGCCCACCGAGTAATTCCACGAGGCCATCAATTTCCTTTTGATCGGGCTTGCTCATAATTTATCCTTTGATTTTATAGCAGGACTGACTTAACTTGAATTAGAAGCTGAGATTTAAGAACAATGGTTATCTCATTAAAGTTGAGAAGTAGAATTTAACCTGCTTAGCCTATAAAGGCTTGTTAACAATTAACGTAGTGGGACGAAGATCACTAAAATAAACCCATTATGAAATTATTTTTACAGGCTGTTTTAAAGTGATCAAATCATAACAATACATTATAAAAGATAATGATGATTAATTTTTAAGGTTAATTAATAGTAGCTATTACAATGTAAGGTATATTTTTTTAATCTAATTAGTGGAAGTGGTAACCAGATCCTAGAATACTGAATCTATGGTTATTTAAGTAATATTCTCAGTTACTTATGGGGTGCTTCAGCCAATCAGTGATCGGTTGGGAAATTATTAATAAAAGATGAATAAGAAATTAATCTATCTGCTGGCAGCTGAAATGATGTGTGGGATATATTAGGTAAATCGACAAATTTCCGCTGAAAGCCTCCTAACGGTCTGTTACCTTACCCATATATCATCCGATGAAACTAAGCATGTTGGCAGCCTTGTTGTATGCATTAATTGGATCATCATCACTCGATATTGTAATCTATACTGATAAAAAGTATTACTTTTTAAATAATAAAAGCTAAAGTGGGTCTAACTTATATGTATTTGTAAAAAGGCTTAGATGTAAAGAGTAGTTGATTTTTTTATAATAATTATAGGATTCTTAGCCAAGGTTAATTGAATATACAAGCAGCAAATTAACTATGGTTTATTTACGATAAGTGATGAATTAAGTAATTCATCACTGCCTACCAAAAAAAGTAATATTTTTTTATGCAGAGAATTCATATGTTATTAATCTTCCAATTCAATCCCTAATCCTTCAAGGAGTGAAATGGCCTCTGTCCTAGAAAATTTGGCCTTATCAACGTGATTATTCAATACATTAATATTATAGTCCCATGACCCCGTGAAATTGGCTGAGTGCAGTATTGTTTTGTTAAATAAACTTCCATATAGGTCACAATCAGAAAAGACACCATTGGAAAGATCACTCTCTCTAAAATCTACGTCAACAACCTTACATTCATCCATTACAATACCCTGTAACTTCAATCCCATGAATGAAGAGTTCGTTAATATAGATTTGCTAAATTTGAGTTCAAAGTCTAAATGAAAAGAACTCCAACTAGCCTTTGTCCAATCGATACCTGAAAGTTTGCATTCATTGAAATGCACTTCGTACAGACTGCTATCTATCATTTCAGTTATGTTAAGATTGCAATGATTAAATTTACAGTTATTAAACTTGCATTTAATAAAGCTGGTTCCAGAAAAGTTACAGTTATTGAAGTCACAATCTTCAAATTTTGAGTTTTGTATAAAAGATTTTGAAAGGTCTACTCTTGAAAAAGTAGCTTCGAAATATTCATTCTCACTTAATATAGCTGGCAAATTGACCTCTCTAGAATGACTTTCACCTACAGTATCAGTATGATAAAATTTTTCCGTCAAAAAATAAAGTTTTCAAACAAGTAACGTAATTAATTAGAGTCAATCCTCTAACATCAATTTATTCTTATATTGTTTTTATCTAATTTATTGATTTTTTTGCATATTACTAAGAGAAAGTTATTTCTAGTGTCTACGTTAGTAATGGTAAGGATAATGTTTTGAAGTATACAAGACGTAATAATGTATTGGTGTAGGAAGGGTTTAAGGCAATGTATCCAATTTAATGATTTGAGTAGGGTGGTGGTTTTGAGGTGCCTCTAAGGCGCTACTCTCCGAGTGCTGTGCCTCTTGTTCTATGACAAAAACGTTATTTATCACGGCAAAAGCACTGCCTATCATTTTTAAAGTTGGTTGCGTTGCATGACAAGGTGATTGGAGATAGCCTCACGATAAAAGACCATCAATAAATTGGAATTATTACCAGATTATCGATCTCTTTGAGTTAGAGCTTTAATGGTATTTTTTATGATAAGTAGGATACAAACAGTAGTTTGAGGAAGTCGAATTGAACTGCAAATATTGGTGCGTCCGAGTGGACTCGAACCACCGACCCCCACCATGTCAAGGTGGTGCTCTAACCAACTGAGCTACGGACGCGCAAGATATCTAGATGTTGGTGCGTCCGAGTGGACTCGAACCACCGACCCCCACCATGTCAAGGTGGTGCTCTAACCAACTGAGCTACGGACGCACACGCTGTATTGCTACAGCGGGACGAATATTAGCGGCATCCTTAGCAGCTGGCAAGCAGAAAACTATAAAAACTTGTCAAATGGTTGACATCTAATCATTGAGTGGAAATTTTAATCATTTACAGCGCCGCTAACGGCTTGCTCGAGTCAAAAGCACGTCGGCAGGTTTTTTCTGTAAAGTGAGGATCCGAGTGACCATCATTATCGCTGCGGAAGTTAAGCCAATGATAAAACCACACCAAAATCCTGCGGGACCCATACGAGGTACAATAATGTCGGTAAGGGCTAGAATATAACCAGAGGGTAGGCCTAATAACCAATAGGCAATTAAGGTTATAAAGAAAATGGCGCGAGTATCTTTATAACCCCGCAAAATCCCACTTCCTATTACTTGCACACTGTCTGAGCATTGATAAATCGCCGCAAGAAACATCAATTGTCCGGCGAGCGCAACAACGGCAGGGTCATCATTATATAATCGAGCAATGTCATGCCGAAATACTACCGTGGCGACGGCTGTACAACAGACGAAACAGAGGCCAACGGCTTGCGATGTCCAAGCGGCAACTCGTGCACCTTCGGTTGACCCGCGACCTAACTGAAAGCCTACGCGAATTGTGCTAGCGATACCCATGGATAATGGGATAACGAACATCAACGAGCTAAAATTTAGCGCTATCTGGTGACCAGCTACTTCAACAACCCCAAGAGGGGAGACTAAAATTGCCACCACGGCGAAAAGCGTCACTTCAAAGAATAGCGCAGAGGCAATAGGGAGTCCGAGTGTACAAATACGTGAGATGACCGAAAAGTTCGGCCTTGCCCAGCGAACGGTAGGGCGAATATCTTGTAGGCTGGGTGTTTTTTTGGTCCATAACCAAAGACCGAGAAACATCAGCCAATAGACCGAAGCGGTGGCCACGCCGCACCCTACGCCACCCAGTGCGGGCATACCAAAATGACCATAGATGAAAATATAGTTAATAGGAATATTGCAAAGCAAGCCAATAAAACCGAAGACCATACTAGGTTTTGTTTTGGATAAACCATCACATTGGTCGCGAATAACTTGGAAATATAGAAACCCTGGTGCGCCCCACATCAAGGCATGTAGATAGCGTTCGGCGATATCTGCCATATTAGGGTCGATTCCGGACATGGCACGAATAAAGAGCCCAGCATTCCAAATAACCGCAATCACTACAATCGATAAAAAGGTCGCGAGCCACAAGCCTTGTTGGACATGATCGCCAATCTTATCTCTACGTCCAGACCCTGCGAAATGTGCCACTGTTGGCGTGATCGCCATTAATATTCCTAAAGCAAACAGAATGACGGGTAGCCAAATCGAGGTGCCGATGGCAACCGCCGCCATATCTGTCGCGCTGACAGAACCTGCCATAGTGGTATCAACGAACCCCATCGCTGTTTGCGAGGTTTGTGACAAAATGACTGGAATAGCTAATACCAATAATTGTTTAGCTTCTTTAATATATTTTTGCACTCAATATCCTTAATTCAATGACTTTCCTGCTCGCAATCTATCATCGCTGAACTGTCCAGATTCATAAAGCAGAAAACAATAATTATTTTCGTTCACCGCATCAGTGTGTAAGAGCAGCGACTCAAGATGTGATAGTCTGAAGCAAAATAAGGGGGAAGAGATGTTTACTGGTATTGTACTGGGCACGGCTGAAATTATCGATATAGAAGAACAACCGTTATTTCGGACACATAAAGTTAAATTCCCAGCGGAATGGCTTGAAGCATTAGAGATTGGTGCATCGGTTGCTCACAATGGATGTTGCTTAACCGTCACGGCGATAGAGGGTAATATCGTTAGTTTCGACTTAATTAAAGAAACACTTCGCGTGACGAACTTAGGGCAACTCTCGGTGGGTGACCGCGTTAATATCGAGCGGGCGGCAAAATTTTCAGACGAGATCGGCGGGCACCTGATGTCGGGCCATATCATGACCCAAGCATCAGTAAGTAAAATTATCCAATCGGAGCATAATCGTGAAGTCTGGTTTGAAATCAATGATTCAAACTTGATGAAATATGTTTTGCACAAAGGGTTTATCGGTATCGATGGCTGTAGCTTGACGATTGGAGATGTTACTGAACGGCGTTTTTGTGTTCACCTGATCCCCGAAACCTTGGAACGAACACTATTATCTGATCGTAAATTAGGCGATAAGGTTAATATTGAAATTGATACCCAGACCCAGGCGATCGTCGATACAGTAGAAAGGATACTGAACAAAGGCAGTGATAAGCAGGGGCCGGCAGCAGCTTTCTTATCCTAGGCTAAAGCCACCTCTAAGCAGGTGGCTTTTAAGTCAACGTGCTACGCGTAACCCACCGTCAACGCCACGACTGAACACAACTTGCCATAACTGAATATCACGTGAGCGGAATGCTCCCGCACAAGCGTTAAGGTAATAAGTAAACATACGTTTGAAACGCGGGTCGTAACGCTGCGAAAGTTGAGGCCACGCGGTGAGAAACCGTTCGTACCAAGCCATTAATGTCTTATCGTAGTCGGGTCCAAAATTGTGCCAATCTTCCATAATAAAATGCGGCTCACTGTACTGCGCAATATGATTGACAGAGGGCAGGCAGCCATTAGGGAAGATATATCTGTCTATCCATGGGTCGACGTGTAGGTTAGTATGATTTGACCCAATGGTGTGTAATACAAAAATCCCATCAGGTTTCAGATTTCTGGCAGCTACATCAAAATAGGTGGCATAATTTTTAGGTCCGACATGCTCAAACATTCCGACCGACACGATTCTATCGAACTGCTCATTAAGGTCGCGATAATCTTGTAGTAGGATTTCAACATCCAGTCCAGCACAGCGTTGTTGCGCCATTTTTTGCTGCTCGGCCGAGATCGTAACACCCTTAACTTTGACCTGGTAATGTTTGGCTGCATACTCCGAGAGCCCACCCCAACCACAACCAATATCTAATAACGTCATCCCAGGTTGGAGTTGTAATTTACGGCATAATAAGTCGAGTTTAGCCTCCTGAGCCTCCTCGAGGTTAGAAGCTGTCGCCCAATAACCACAAGAATATTGCATGTAAGGATCGAGCATTAATGAAAAAAGGTCATTACCTAAGTCGTAATGTTCTTTCCCGACAATCCATGCGCGTTTTTTTGATTGTAAATTAGTGAGTCTTGCGGTGGCGATGCGTAATGTATCTTTGAAATGGTGGGGCAGCTGATGATCTAATTTATGGCGCAGAACCTTGGTGAAGAAAATATCGAGGCGGTCGCACTCCCACCAACCATCCATATAACTCTCACCTAAGCCTAGAGAGCCTTCTTGCAATACGCGCTTAAAAAATTGCTGATTAACGACACGGATATCGCCAGGTCTCGAACCGTTAATCTGAACATCCGCATTGTCGAGTAGCTCTTGTGCAATACGGTACCAGTGATCTTCTTTTAAATTAACTTCTTCTATACATGACGTAGACATATGCGTATATCACCTGTTTAAATAACACACTACGCTTGGAAGCGGTTGCATGACTTTCTGGAGAAAGGTAAACAGCTATTCATCAGTGACTACTGGTTTTTTTTATAATGCGGTGGATACGTAAAGTTTTGTATAACGTCATCCACCGAAATCAGTATAGGACTGAGTTCGGCAGAGTTCAATAAAATATAATTATGGAAGACGGCCAGTGTTAGCGAACGATTTTATCGGCCGATGCTTGGTAAAAATACCCGATTAATGCCAGCAAGAGGGTAGATGCCATAGCAACGACGGTAATATTCACAACCCGTTCAATTTGTGAAGAGACCCAGAGGCTATACAAAAAACATAAGGCAAGCTGAACGAAATTCTGTACTGAAGCAGCCTTGCCACTGTGTTCAGGAAATGTCTTCAATGCTTTAGAGACGACGATAGGGTAAATAGCACCGTTAGCCATCGCCATCATGCTAAAAGGAACGAGCAATCTACTTAGCGTGGGCGTCATCCATAGACCAACGACGAGTAGAGCTGAAACACTGACTAAATAGACAAACAGTAACCAAGGTAATAGCTGCTCGCCGTTGAAGCGATTGAGTAGAGCGCGGCAACCAAAACCACCTATCAGAAAGGTTACTGTTTGCGGAATATAGCTCAACCCAATCTCGCTTGGACTTAAGCCTAATTGCCCCATGATAAATGGTGACCCCGTCAACCAAGCAAAAAAACTGGCTGAACAAGCAGCATAGATAATAATGTTGCCGGTAAATTGCGGCTGTGACAATAACGTCTTATAAGTTAGGCGACCTGCAACAGTTGGTGCCTGTGCTTGACCCGAAGGTAATAAGTAGAAAGTTAGCCCTAATAATATCGCACTGATTAAGGTCAAGGTCACGAAGATAGCTTGCCAATCGAAATGGGTAATGAGCCATGCGCCAATCAGCGGTGCAAGAGCGGGAGAGAGCGCGACGAGCGGCATAATGGCCGCGAACATTTTATGGGCTTTTTCCTTGGGGAAGTGGTCGAGCACCAAAGACTGCCAACACACGGCTGCGGCACAGACGCCACAGGCTTGAAGGAATCGTAATAATAATAAAATACGCGCATCTGTGACCCATACGACGGCCAGGCAACTTAGGGTAAACACCGTCAAGCCATACGCGAGTACGGTTCGGCGTCCAATTTTATCAGACAGAGGTCCCCAAAATAGCTGCGCGCAACAGAATCCCGCCAAAAATAAACTCAAACTGGCACTGACCATATTAGCACTTGTTAACAAATACTCTTGCATGGCGGTGAATGCAGGAAGATACATATCGGTTGCCAAAAAGCCAAGCATGCTCAATAAGGCGAGGTAGACAAAGAAGAGTTTTGGATGTTGCATGGGGTGTCCTAATCAAAATAATTCGGGAAGTGTAAAAGGATGCAGACTAATTTGTAAAACGGTAATATTTGTCATCACAGTTCAAAAAAATTGAAAGCAAATCATGTGGTCAGAATATACCTTAAGCGTTATTGATTGTGTCGCGCGTAATGGAAGCTTCTCCGGCGCTGCTCAAGAATTACATCGAGTCCCTTCCGCGATTAGCTACTCGGTAAAGCAAGTGGAGGAGTGGTTAGCGGTCGAACTCTTTGAGCGCCGTCATCGTGATGTTGTATTAACCCCCTCCGGTGAGCATTTTCTTACAGAAGCTCGTAGCGTTATCAAAAAAATGGATGCCACCCGTCACCGGTGTCAGCAGCTCGCCAACGGATGGAGAGGCCGATTTTCCATCGCGATTGACAGGATTGTTAAACAGTCACGTGTCGAACAACTTGTGGTGGATTTCTATCATCAGTTCCCTGATATCGAACTGCATATTAACGACGAGGTATTCAATGGTGTCTGGGATGCGTTGGCTGATGGTCGGGTTGATATGGCTATCGGTGCAACACAGGCGGTTCCTGTCTCAGAACGCTTTAACGTGCGGGATATGGGAAAGCTTTCATGGCGCTGTGTTGTCGCCAATCAGCATCCTTTACAAGGTCGAGCCTCTATAGAGGAAAACGAACTGAGGCAATGGCCCTCGCTGGTGATTGAGGATACCTCACGCGTGCTCCCTCGCCGCGATACCTGGACGCTAGATAATCAACGACGTCTCGTCGTACCAAATTGGCCGGTAGGAATGCGTTGTGTTCAAAATGGACTATGTGTCGCGATGGTACCTGCACACATTGCAATCCCTTATCTGCAGCAAGGGACGCTCGTTGAGTTACCCATAAGTTTTCCAGATAGCCCTTGTTACCTCAGTTGGCGAGAGAATAGTTTGTCGCCTGCATTGCAGTGGTTTTTAGATTATCTTGGTGATACAACCACGCTTAATCAAGAGTGGTTGGTATTGGAAAATTAGCGGCGATAGTCAACGAAAGGGCCATCGACGACAGAGCGGCGCTCGATGAGTTGCGGGTGAATTTCGAGCCGTTGCGCTTCATCACGTTTATTCACAATCCGATCGAGCAGCATCTCCAACGCTTTTTCACCCAATTCAATTTTAGGTTGGTGAATAGTGGTCAAAGCGGGAGTAAAATAGCGGGAATTGCGAATATTATCATACCCGATCACCGACATATCTTCAGGAACCTTTAATCCCTGTTCATTAGCAGCGCAGATCGCTCCCATCGCCATAACGTCACCCCCACAGAATACGGCAGTGGGGCGCTGTTTTTGTGTCAGGATCTGCTGCATGGCTCGGTAACCCGATTCAGATTCGAAATCCCCTTGCACTATCCATTCTTCACGCGGCGTAATTCCGGCATCATTTAGCGCTTTGATAAATCCCGCTAATCGCCCTCCGCCTGTATGGCGTTCCATCTGACCAGGAATACAACCTATATCGCGATGACCACGCTCCAATAAATAGCGGGCAGCTAAATGTCCGCCCGCAAAAGCGTTATCTTCTACTGTGTCGGTAAAATTGGCATCAGAACCGCCCCAGTCCAGTACCACCATCGGCAGTTGGCTATGATCTTCGAGTATTTTTAATAGTGAGTCAGGATATTCAGCACACATTACCATTAAACCGTCGACCCGCTTTTGCGCCATCATTGACAGATAGGCCCGCTGTTTCTCAAAATCGGTATGGGCATTGGCCAATAAGAGTGTATAGCCATGCTCGAAACACTTTTTCTCAATCGCTTCAATAATCTCAGCCCAGTAAGGTGCTTCGACTGAAGTAGAGAGCAGACCAATGGTCTTAGTGGTATTCACTTTGAGGCTACGCGCTACAGCACTGGGTGAATAGTGCAGAGTATTAATCGCTTCCCACACGGTTTGCTGAGTCTGTTCTGCAACGAACCGCGTTTTATTGATCACATGAGAGACAGTGGTAGTGGAAACCCCGGCGAGTTTTGCCACATCTTTAATCGTTGCCATGGGGTATTCTCCTAGGAAAGCGTTTGCGTTTGCGCAACTGAAAATAAAGGGGGTGGATTCTAGCAGGACGGAAAGACTAAGACGAGTTTTTTGCGCAACAAAGTCTTGAGGTTTACAAATCGTTACGCAAGGGATGCGTTAACCGTGCGGGGGATAAAAAAACCCCAGCTAGTGGGGCTTAATGAGGCAGATCTATCGTTAGCGAACAGAGTTAGGAGTCATAACACGACGCGCACCGATATAGTGTTTTTGCCAGTATTCGCCAGTAAGGTCAGTAATCTGAATATCTTTGCCAGTGCGAGGGGATTGGATGAACTTACCATTTCCGACATAAACACCAACATGGTCAGCGGCGCCACGGCGATGGATACGGAAGAATACCAAGTCGCCCTTTTGCAGAGAATTTCTTTTAACCGGTGCCGCATCGCGTAAATGGTACATTTCGTTGGCGGTACGTGGGATTTTAAATTTCACTAAATCTTTATAGGCATAATAAACCAAGCCGCTGCAGTCGAAACCAGTATGAGGAGAAGTCCCTCCCCACTGATAAGGTTTACCTATTTGGTTCATTAACTTATTCATCGCGGTTTGTCGTGCTTTCTGATACTTCTGGTGGTGCGTATTACTCATCACCATCGCTGCAGTATGAGGAGAGGCGATACGTGTTTTGCGGCGTGCTAAGACTTTCTGCCCAGCATAATATTTTGTACGCGTGAGACGAGACTTTGTGATCTTTGTAGGTTTTATGGAATGCGCGTTAGAGCTTGGTCTCTTGGCGACACGGCTGACTTTGTGAGGTTGAGGCTGTTTGGTACGTTTAGTTGCGTTTTTGACCTGTTTACGTTTGCGACGAGTGTCTTCACCGACCGCCTTTTTTACCGTTTTATGCGCGGTGGCATTGAGGTGTCGGTGAGGGGCCGCTTCGGCGACAGTAAAAAAAAGTTGCATGAAGGCAAGTATTGTAAGCGTAATTATTAGCCGCATATTTAGTATTTAGTCAGTGTTGTACTCAAAAAAGAGTCAGTGAGTAAAAATAAACTCTGACAAAGTTGTCAGCCCCATAAGCCATTCTAATCCAGAACTTTTCTAAAAGTTAAGCGGGAATTCAATTAAATCTGTTACTAAGCGTAATCGCGTTAAATACTTATCTATTAATTTGGCTAGAGTAGGGGAAATTAATCACATCCCTGTGATCTGTATCACATAACTGCACCGTAATAAGATAATTCTTAGCTTCAAGTTATCCATTAAACTACAGCAAGCTAGAATTCACACCGACCGTGATAAACGGTACACTATGAGAAATTAAGCTGTTGTTGAGGAAGTAACATGAGCACTCTAGAAAAAATTAAAACACAGATTTCTGAAAACCCTATCCTGCTTTATATGAAAGGATCGCCTAAATTACCAAGTTGTGGCTTTTCTGCACAAGCTGTTCAAGCGCTGTCGGGCTGCGGGGAACGCTTTGCTTATGTCGACATTCTGCAAAATCCGGATATTCGTGCCGAATTACCGGCTTACGCTAACTGGCCAACCTTTCCGCAGCTATGGGTTGATGGGGAGCTAGTGGGGGGATGTGACATCATTATGGAGATGTATCAGCGCGGTGAACTGCAATCTCTCATTAAAGAGACTGCAGATAAATACCGCGAAGCCGAATAATACGGTTCGCTGATTAGGCAGGTGGTGGGGGTGCCTCCACCACTTGCTGTTCTTCTGTTGGCAGTGGCCAACCCCCTAGACGCTTCCATCTATTGACTAATTCGCAAAATAGCGCAGTGGTTTGTTCGGTGTCATATAGAGCACTGTGAGCTTGCTCGCTGTCAAAACTCATCCCTGCACTAATGCATGCCTTTGCAAGAACAGTTTGTCCTAACACCAGACCACTCAATGCAGCAGTATCGAAGGTGGCAAAGGGGTGGAAAGGATTACGTTTTAAACCCGCGCGCTGAGCAGCGGCCATCGTAAAGCTATGATCGAAATGAGCGTTGTGCGCTACTATAACGGCTCTTGAGCAGTCTGCCTCTTTCATCCCTTTTCTGACCATCTTGAAAATAGCATGCAGGGCATCGTATTCATTGACTGCTTTACGCTCGGGATCGTTAGGATCAATGCCGGTGAAGGCTAACGCTTCAGGGTGAAGGATCGCCCCTTCAAAAGGGGTGATATTAAAATGAATCTTTTGATCTTCAACTAACCAGCCATCTTCATCCATTCGAACAGTGATTGCCGCAATCTCTAATAAAGCATCCGTTTGTGCGTTAAAACCGGCGGTCTCTACGTCAATGACGACGGGGTAAAATCCACGAAAACGGTGTTTGAGTAGGTGGGCGTTGGCAGTATCTGACATCTGGTTCTCAATTACAGTGAATATTGTCGGCAAGTATGACAAAAACAGGGCTGCGGTGCAGCCCTTTAACCACGATTAATCGTTATTTAATCCAAGACCTGCGTCTTTTTTCTCGATAAGTTCGATTTTATAGCCGTCAGGATCCTCGACAAAAGCGATTACCGTTTTTCCGCCTTTAACCGGACCCGCTTCACGAGTCACGTTACCGCCCGCTTGACGAATTCGTTCGCAGGTTTCGGCAGCGGAATCGACTTCAAGCGCGATATGGCCGTAGCCTTTACCCAAGTCGTAGCTCTCGACACCCCAGTTGTAGGTTAGCTCTAACACCGCACCCTCAGACTCGTCGGTATAGCCGACGAAGGCCAAGGTGTATTGATACTCTTTGTTTTCACTTGTCCGTAACAGACGCATTCCTAATACTCGGGTATAAAAATCGACCGCACGATCAAGATCGCCAACACGGATCATGGTATGTAAAAAACGCATAAAACCTCGTTACATTGCTCGTTATTAGTAGAGTAGGATATCAGTTTTTTGTATGCGGCAAAAACGGGTAATCAGTATAGCCGTGCTCATCACCGCCATAGAAGGACTCGGGATGTTGGGCATTAAGCGAAGCGCCTTGCGCAAAACGCTCTACTAAGTCCGGGTTGGCAATAAAATCACGGCCAAAGGCTACGGCATTGATCAACCCCTCGGCGAGTAATGCTTCACCTTTCTCTAAGGTATAAGCCCCAGCACCAATGATAGTCTGGCTAAAGGCAGCACGAACGGCCTGTCTGAATTCGGTGCTATAAGAATTGCCGCCAGCCCAATCTGGTTCCGATAAATGCAGGTAGGCTAGCCCAAAACGATTAAGTTGTTCGATCAGCCAAATCGCATCTTCTTCCTCATGCGGCCCATTACCTAGAGCTTGGAAGGTTCCTACTGGTGAGAGTCGAATACCGATGTGGCCTGCGCCCCATACGCGAGAGACCGCTTCAATAATTTCGAAAATGATTCGGGCGCGGTTCTCACGACTGCCGCCATATTCATCAGTGCGCTGGTTTGATTCGGGTGAAAGGAACGAATGCAATAGATAACCATGTGCCGCATGCAATTCAAGTAAGTCGAAGCCCGCTTGTTGAGCATTAATAGCGGCTTGCTCGAAATCTTTAACCACTTGTTTAATTTGTGCGATGCTCATTTCTTGTGGAAGAGTGGTTTCGCTACGATAAACTTCTCCCTTCTCATTCTTTAAGGAGGTCCTAGTCTGAGAAGGTAGGGCAGACGGCGCTTGGGGGGCAGCATTATTAGGTTGTAAAGAAGAGTGAGAGATCCGGCCGGTGTGCCAAAGCTGCACGGCGATTTTACCGTTATAAGCATGTACTGCGTCAGTGATCGCTCGCCACGCGATGACTTGCTCGGCAGTGTGTAATCCTGGTGCGCCAGCATAGCCTTTGGCCTCGAATGAAATTTGCGTGGCTTCAGTAATTATCAAGCCCGCTGAGGCACGCTGCTGATAGTAAGTTTTCATTAAATCTGTTGGGATATCACCAGGTTCGATACTGCGTAAACGCGTCAAAGGTGCCATGAAAATACGATTTGCTGTGTTGATTACACCGAGTTGTAGTGGGGAAAAAAGGGACAACGCTGACATGTTACTCTCCTGCTATAATATGAGTGTTAATAACAGAGTAGTTTTCGTTACGCTGCGCGACAAGGGGGTGAGCCTTCCATCGCACAGAACAACAAGTCGAGCCAGTCATCCGATGCAAGTGAAGGAGGAGTGATGGCAGAACAGATTGAAATGTTTTCGCTACCGAATCCTTGCCGGGGATTATGTCAATCGAATGCGCGCGGCTACTGCTTAGGATGTTTTCGGAGCCGCGAAGAACGTTTTGGCTGGCTAGGTTTTACTGACGCGCAAAAACGCAATGTCTTACGACTTTGCACAGTAAGAGAACGCGCTATGCAACGTGTCATACCTAGCGCTATTGAGGAGAGTAGCGAACAAGGGGAGTTATTTTGATGTTTGAGAGGGAACGGTATAGCCGAGCTGTGCCAGAGAACAGTCAAGACGCCATAAAATTCCGGCTAAACGGATTGCATCAAGATCCCCACTTTTAGCAAGAGTCGTGCTTAGCGTCGTAAGTTCGGCCAATACTGCATCCAGTTGTGAACTTCGAACGCCGCGCTCGCTAATTATCGTTTGTAAGATTTGAAAACAGCGGTCACGCTGAGCACTTAATTTTGGCGAGTGGGTCTGCCAAGATCTTAGCTCCCAAACAATATGTGCACTGTTTTGCAACACCACCCCCCAGCGTAACAACCAGAGTTTTGCCTGAGCCTTCTGGCTAGACTTCAACTGATTCATGTGAAAATAGAGTTTGGATTCGTAATGATTGCGGCTGGCACGGGGAATAGGGCGAAGCTGATCTAAGAAACCACGACGAATGGCTTTTATATGGCGTAGGCTTTTACGATCATCGGAACTGGGCCGAATTAGAACAAATGCCAACCAGGCGAAAACAACACCGCACACCTTCGCTACATCACCGTTTAACACAGCACCGTAATCCCAGCTCGGAGGGTTACTCACCGAAATAAAAGATCCCATAAAAACCACTATTTGGCCCCATAACGCAGCGCGCTTGGGGAGCAATAATTTAAATAATTGCAGGGTAACAATGAGTGGGAACAGTACAAGTAAGAATTGCCAGAGTTGCGAGACTTGAATCATGACCCCGAATTTCAGTACAAAACTCAACACACAGAGGATCAGTAAGGTCTTTAAGAGTAAGGTAACACTTGCGGAGGGCGACGGGGCTGATGAGTAAAGTACGCAGGCGATCGCGGTTAACGTCAATGCGGCGGGACCTTGATCCCACTGCGTATACATTTGGAAGGTACAGCCTAGTACAATCGCGAAAAAAGTACGTGCGCCGCTTAGCAGTGCTTCGGCACGATCTGATTCTAGCGCTAAGGCCGGCACCTCGGGGGGGCTTAAACGTTGCTCAGGTGAAGCCTTATCGATCAGTCGAGTCCAACGCTGCACATCCAAATAGACCCAGCAGAAATAGCGAAGGCGACTGACAAAGGCGAGTTGACGATAATCGCCTTGGCTTATCTCTGGCGTGATAGTTCGCAATATTTTTGCCAATTTATACTTATCGCAATCAGGTCGTTCTAATTCTGATAACACTCTATCTATTGCATTAAATAGCACGGGTGGCGCTTCAGGCCAATTTAACAACATCCGACGTAACCCAGATAATACACCGGTTAAGCGAAGTTGTTGATGTAACACATAGTTCAATACCCGGTTTTGCCGTCGAAAGCGATAGTGGCTCCAATATGCTTGGATCCTTAATATATTAGTAGTCAGTATCTGCCCAATCATATTTTCGTGTGCGGTTTGCGCGTTATCTGCTGCTTCTCGATTCAGTAACAGCCGTGCATGTTCCAATAAGCGAGCCTGCATCTGTTTGAGGGTCATCATTAAGGTATCGCCATCGGAAGTGCTAGGGAGCAACATCATCATTAGCCCAGCGCTTAAAATCCCGGTTATAGCCTCACAGACCCTCGCTTGTGCGATATCCCAAAGTTGGCTCGATTCGCTAATATTAACGGTGCTGAAAGCAATTAATGCAGCGGTGTAACCAGCTAATGAAAAGGCATAAGCAACATTGTTTTGATGTAAGTTGGCAATCCAAGTACAAAAGCCTAACCAGGTAGCAAAGCTCAAAGTGAACAACCAAGGATCGTTGAGTGTATTGCCAGCAATCAATATCGCCGCCAATGCGCCAATCAAGCTGCCGACAATTCGGCCTAGACTTTTACTAATTGCACCGCCAATAGTTGGAAAGCTAACCACCGCAGCGGATGTCATGGCCCAATAGGGCTGATCGAGGTCGAGACTGTAGGCAAAAACCAATGCAATACACATCGCAAAGGTATTGCGCAAGGCATAACGCCATTGACCGCGTGTAGCGCGGATCCAGGGTAAATTCTCCCAAGCAAGCCATTGCCAAGACATTAGGGCGAATCCGAATGGATGACGATAGTACAGGTTGTTCCAGCGACTAATAATTGTTGTTGCGGCAGATCGGTCAAGGCGATCCTTACTGGAACTCGCTGAGCTAGCCTTACCCAAGGGACGGTGGGTTTGACATCTGGCACTAAGGAACTATCAGAGTCGACACTCTGGTCACTAATGGCACGACCAATACTTTCGACGCGTCCTTGTAACGCTGCATTGTCGCTATAAAGCGTTAAGGTTGCCGGTAATCCAGGTCGGATATGCCGCAATTTTGTCTCTTCAAAGTAACCTACAACGTAGAATGAGTGGCTATCCACTAAGGCAAATAGGGCCGTTCCCGTGTTGATATAGTCTCCTTTACGAAGATGGAAGTTCGTTACCCAGCCATCGACGGGAGCGACAATCTTAGTTTGAGAGAGATTCCATTCAGCTTGATCGACATTGGCTTTTGCAGCGAGCATACTGGCCTTCATCGCACTGGCTGATTGGCGATAGCTATCTTGGTCTTCGGCCGAAATAATATTGGTGGAAAGTTGGGCTCGGCGAGACGATTCATGTTCGGCTTTGCGTAAATCAGCCTCACTTTTGGCTAACTGTGCCTGAGCATTTTCTAACGCTATTTGGTAAGGGCGTGGATCTAACGATAATAATAAGTCTCCTTTATGAACGAATTGGTTATCGGTTACCGGAAGCTCAACCAAACGTCCTTCTACTTCAGAGGCGACTTTCACCATCTCTGCATGGACCTTACCGTCACGCGTCCAAGGAGATTGCATATAATAATTCCACATCCACCATGCGGCGAGTACCGCGATAGCAAAGGTAAATAAGGTAGAAAAATAGCGTAACGCATTAAATTTCATATAAGTTTTCCATCGTACTATCTCAGTATCGCCAATGCGGCTGAAACACAAATAAAAAATAGTGAGAGGTCTAATAAAGTGGGGTGCCAAACTTGCCCTGAATAGATTTTCTGGCGGATAAGGGGATGGATAGCTAACCAAAAAAAGAAGCCAAGCAATACCGATTTGAAGATGGGCGGGAAATAGAGCATGTCACCGATAACCAAGTCAGTTAACGCTGAAGTCAGTGGAAATTGTGACACAGACATTGTTAAATCCCTTATTTAACTAGATAACTCTTAAACAAATCGCTTTTATGACCGATACTTATTTGTAATTCCGAAAAGGAAAACGGAAAATAGTCTAAAACTGACTATACTACTTAGCAAACTAATTATAGGTAAAGTTATGGAAT
>Ga0153974_1000069_pt1 | contig 24121 bp, 24 predicted proteins | sample TSGA058MetaG_FD_104741 | JGI IMG/M metagenome (GOLD analysis project Ga0153974, IMG submission 104741) | Attine ant fungus gardens microbial communities from Georgia, USA - TSGA058 MetaG | ecosystem: Host-associated > Fungi > Mycelium > Unclassified | place: USA: Georgia, Yuchi Wildlife... | reverse complement strand
TCCGCAAGGGCGGTCGCCTGTTCCACTACACCGGCGCGCCGAACAAGCTGACCAGCGGCCGCGACGTGCCGCGCGAAGTGGCCAAGCGCCTGGAAAAGGCCGGCTTCAAGGCGGAGCTGGCGCTCGATGGCGTGCTGGCCGTCAAGCGCTGAGGCTCACTCGCCTTCCACCTTGGCCAGCTTCATCACCCACTTCGGTACTTCCGGCTCGCCGGCGTAGAACGCCTTGGGCTTGTTCTCGGCCATCGCCCAGCGGTGCAGCCAGCTCGGCCCATAGCGACCGCTGTAGCCCTCGGCGCCGCGCGCATAGGCGGGGTCGCGCACGGCTTCTTCCAGCGACACGAAGCGATAGCCACGGCGCTTGGTGGCCGCCACCAGCTCGGCGAACGTCGCCGCGTTGAGCTCGTTGGCGTGCATCAGCCACACCTGCGGCACCGCATACCCCAGCAGCGCCTGCGACTGCTGCTCGTAGTAATCCACCTTGTTCAGCATGTACGGCACATAGCCCTTGCGCAGGCTCGCCAGCGTCGCCTCGCGCTGGGGTGAATCGGGCTGCTCGTTCATCACGTTGGCATAGGCGAAGGCCCACACCCACTCACCGTTGTCGACCGTCACCGGCGCAACGCGGTAGCCGTGCTGCTTGAAGAACACGTCCATCGCCACGCGGTCTTCCGGCGTACGGCCCGCACGCAGGTAAGGGTGGCGCATCCATTGCGGCGTCTGCCCACGCTCGGCCAGCAGCGGCCGCAGCACCTGCTCGCCGCGCAGGAAGTCCTGCTGGAACGCCGGCACGCCTTTGGCGTTGAGGTCCATGTGCGACCAGGTGTGGTTGCCGAGTTCGTAGCCGGCATCCAACCAGTCGCGCAGCATCTGCACGCGCGCCGGCTGCACCTGGCCATCCACTTCCAGCTTGTTTTCGTTGACGAAGCCCACCACCGGCACATCGGCCTGGTGCAGCTGCGCCATCAGTGCGGCATGGCGTGCCTGCAGATCGGCCGGCACGATTTCATCCAGGCGCGCCCACGGCAGATCGTCAATGGTCACCGCGATGCGCCGATCGACTTCGGCAGCGTGGACAGTCAATGACAACAACAGCAACGGCAACGCACGCAGGAGCAGACGCATCGGTACATCCATGGGACCAGGATGCAGCGACTGTAACGCGATTGGCCCTTGGCCGCCGAGTGTGGACCCGGCCGCAGCGCCAGAGCGGGTCAGTCGGCGATGTACTGCGGCGGCACGTGGTCGGTCAACCAGACACCATTGGCCGAGCGGTGGAATACGTGCCCATCGGCATGCATGCGCCCAGCGTGCACGCTGAGGATCACCGGCGCACCGCGGCGAGCACCGACCTGGTGGGCCGTCTCCCGGTCCAGTGACAGATGCACGTGATGGCGCTCGCCCGCACGCAGGCCCTGCTCGCGGATCGAGCCGACAAAGCGCGGGACCGTGCCGTGGTACAGCCACTGCGGCGGCGCCACCGGCACCAGTCCAAGATCGACCGCGACCGAATGCCCCTGGTTTGCGCGGATACGCTGGCCATCATCGCTCAGTGCAAAGCGTTGCTTGTTGCAGCTCGCCACGATGTGCTGCAGTCCGCCACGGTCGAGCGCCTGCCCGTGTGCAGCCAGCTTCCGCAGCAGTTCGTCGACGTTGGCCCAGCCCTGGCCGTCCAGGATCAAACCGATTTTCCCGGGTTCATGGCGCAGCACCAGGCTGAGGAACTTGCTGGTCTGCTTGGTTGAGGTTTCCGTATTCATCTGCATAGCGTGCCGCAGAAGCACCGGTCGATGCCAGTCAGCGGCCCGCGCTGGCGTCAGAACCGGGTCAGCTGCGAGGTGGTGCGCCACAGCCAGAGCCCAACCACCATCGCGGCCAGCAGCAGTCCACACAGGATGATCGCCAGCGCGTCAGGCGCGTGCGGCGGCATCAGGTCGGCCCTGGCGAAGATCTGCAACAGCCATCGCCGCATCGAGGACGGGAGCGCATGTCCGTCTGGTGTCAGGTCTGTCATGCATGCTGCAGGCAGCGCAGTGGTGATGCCCGCCCAGACATGCTCATACAGTCGAAGCATCACGCTCGCCAGCAGCAGCGCCGCCGCATGCAGGGCAAGCAGGCCCCAAGCGCTGCGGCGCAGCGGTGCATCTACATGGCGCAGCCAGTGCACGCAGACCAGCAGCGTACCCAGCAGGGCCAGCACCAGCGTTGCCATCGGCAGCCAGCACAGCGGCTGCCAGTCGTCCAGCGCGCCGGCACGTGCCAACAGCTGCTCGGCAACCAGCATCCGGGCAGCAGGATCGGCGCCGCCGCAGGCCAAAGACAGGGGCTCCAGCAGCAAGGCCACGCGCTGGTGGAAATGGCCTGCGGCCAAGCCCACCGACAGCAGCGCCAGCACCTGCAGCAGCAACAACATCAGGCCGGCGCCAAAGAAGCGTCCGAGGCGGGCAGTGAAGGCGGTCATCGACGTAGTCCCAGCGAGTGACGCGCATGCTAGCCAAGCCAACGGCCGCTGTCGGCTGGCAGATGCGACACGACCCTGGAGGATGCGCGATCATGTCCACTCCTTCAGGAGAGCTGGCGATGGTAGGGCTGTATCTGCTCGTGCGTACCCTGCTGCCGGTTCTGCTTGGCGGGTTGGTTGCGATGCTCGGCGCACGCGTGATCAATGCGCGGCTGGCCCGCCTTCCGCCGCGCGTGATTGCGCTGCCGGATGAAAGCCTGCTGCCCAGCCCCGCAGCACAGCGACGCTATCGCCGCCTACGTCGCCGCAGACCGCATCTGCAGAGCTTCACCGTGCCACCCAAGGTACCGCGCAGCTGGGTCCTGCTCGCAGCAATGGCGTTCATCGGCACGGTAGGCCTGACCGTCTACCTGATGCCCGATGGCCCCCGCTTCCAAGTGCTGGTCGAGAGCACCTTGGGATATCCCTCCACCGTCATCGAGGTCCGCGCGCCCATGCAGCAGCAGCTGCAGTTGCTGGATGCCTGCGCCCCCGTGCTGCATCGCACTGTCCGCCCCATCACCATGCGCTACCGCAGAGCCCGCACCGGCAATCCGGTCGAGGTGCACGGGGTACTGCCGGTGCAGGTGCGGCACCGCGGCACGCTGCTGCAGGTGGCCACGGCGCGGCCGGTGGATGTGGCCCTGCTGCGCGATGCCCTGCACCAGTGCAGCGCATCGTCCAACGTTACGCTGACGATACAGCCGCGCACCGTCGCGCCAGGGCGGGAACGGGGCTGGCAGCCGTGGCCGGGGCGCAGCGGCCAGTAAGGCTTCAACCGCGCGGCAGTTTCGCCGCCCACATGTTGTCCACCAGGTTCGGGTAACGGCGCCCGTTCTCCTCTGCCCGCTGCCGCGCCGCCGCCTTCTGCGCCTCCGTCAGCGGCTGCGTCTTCTGGCCCTTCGGGTTGGGCTTCTTCCAGGGCGGCGTGCGGGCAGTGGGCATGTGCGGATGATGCCGTAGTGGGTGTTACTTCTTCAGGAATTCCAGCAACGCCAGATTGAAGTCATCGGCGTGGCTGGTATTGCAGCCATGCGGTGCATTCTTCAGCACCACCACCTCGCTGCCGGCGATGGCCGCATGCGTGCGCTTGCCTGAACCTTCGAACGGCACCGTCGCATCGCTGTCACCGTGCAGCACCAGCGTCGGTACGGTCACCTTCTTCAGGTCCGCACGGAAATCGGTGGTGGCGAACGCCTTCATGCACCCCAGCGCGGCGGACTGGTCAGATTGATGGGCAAGCGCGATGGCGGCCTGGCGCTCGTCCTCGGTGACCATCAGCTTGCCGTCGGCACTGAAGAAATCGCGGGTAAAGCCGTCGAAAAACGACTCCCTGTCCTTCTCCAGCCCCTGGCGCATCTCATCCGCCTTTTCCTGGGTCAGCGGCCCTTCGGGATTGTCCGCGCCCTTCAACAGGTACGGCGGCACGGCCGCAGCGAACACCACGCTGTGCAGGCGGTCTTCACCATGGTTGGCGATGTAGCGCGCCACTTCGCCACCGCCCATCGAGAAGCCGACCAGGGTGACATCGCGCAGGTCGCGTTCGTCGATCAGGCCGGCCAGGTCAGCGGCCAAGGTGTCGTACTCGTAGCCATCGGCGGGCTTGTCCGAGCGCCCGAAGCCGCGACGGTCGTAACTGATCACCCGGTAACCGGCATCGCGCAGCAGCGGCACCTGCGCCTTCCAGGATTCGGCAGACAGCGGCCAGCCATGGATCAGGATGACGGGGCGGCCGGTGCCGCCGGTGTCTTCAATGTGCAGTCGGACGGAGGAGGTAGCCATGGGAACTCCCGGGGGAAAGAGGAACCCAGCCTAGGCAATCGCACCGGAGGCGCCCGTGATGGATTCGGCTCAGCCCATGACATCGCGTACACGGCACCGGCCAGCCGGCACATCGGTTCACACCCGCATGGACGGCATTGGTCGAGCCCTGCCCCGGTTTCGTCATGCCCCGCTTACCGTGCGCCATCGTCCATGCCAGTCTGCGCCGGTCCTCAATGGAGCCACGCCATGCTGCTCGCCCTGCCCCTGCTCGCCGCCGCCGTCGTCGGCACCTCCCCCGCCAGCGACACCCTGCGCGAGCAGATCCGCGCGGCCGACACGCAGCTGTTCGCCGTGGCCTTCGATGCCTGCGATGCCGACAGGGCCGCCGCGATGACCACCGAAGACATGGAGTTCTTCCATGACAAGGACGGCAAGTCCGCCAACAGCCGCGAGGACTTCCGCCGCAGCGTGGCCACCCTGTGCGACAACGCGCGCAAGGGAGGCTGGCACCTGCGGCGCGAGCTGGTGGAGAGCTCACTGCAGGTCTTTCCGCTGCAGGACGATCGCGCCCTGGAAATGGGCGATCACCGCTTCCATGAGCGCGGCGCCGATGGCGTTGAACGCTGGACCGGCCAGGCCCGTTTCATCCAGGTCTGGCGCCGCGTGGATGGCCAATGGCAGGCCGAGCGGGTGATCAGTTACGACCACCACCCGGCAGACAAATAAATATCACCACCGCAGCGCCCGCTCAGTCGCGCAGGTTGCTGGCGCGCGTCAGCATCCAGCAGCCGTAGCGGCGCGCGAAGGTGTAGGTATCGCGCTCGGCGTCGCTGCCGAAGGTCACGCGCTGCCCGTTGTCATCGATCGCTTCGATGCGTGTGGGCGCGTGGTAGGTGCCGGCGCGCATGTGCTCCAGCGCGGCCGGATCGCGGCTGACCGGTGAAGGCACGAACAGATTGAACGCGGCCAGGTAGCGGTAGCTGAAACGTTTCAACCGCGTGGCGCCCTGCTCCAGCACGATGTGCGTGGGCGCCAGCCCCTCGTGGTCGTCACGCACGGTGTGCATCGGCACCTCGTACTCCAGTGGGTCGGAGGTGTAACGCAGGCGCACCCGGTCATCGGCCGGGTCGGCGAAGCGTTGCAGGAAACGGGTGAAGTCCTGCGAAGGGCAAGCGGGATCGTCCGCCGCCACGGGCGTATCAGCCACTGCAATACCTACGCAGGCCCACAGCCCCATGCCCAGCAGCAACCGCGCAGCCGCCTGCCCCCGTATCCGGTTTGTCTCCCCGTGCACCACCTTCTCCCTCCATCCCATTGCAGCCGGGCGCCATCCCCTGCGCCCCGGGCCACAGGCTAGCAACAAAGCGGTTACCGGCGCAGCCCACGACCGTTTTACACTGGCCACATCCGGCCACACGGTAGCGGCCACATGGAGCCCCCAATGACCCCTGATGATTCCTTGCACCAGCAGATCCGCCAGAACGTAGCCGCACTGGACGAGAAGCATGGCCGTGCGTTCGACGCCACCAGCGAGAACGTGGCCGCCAGCCTGGCCGTCAAAGCCCGCGAACAGGGTCTGGAACGCGCCGACCACGTGGTGGTGAGCAACGCCACGGCCAACCTTCCGGCCGGGCACAATATCTTCGTGGTACAGGGCGACCCGGCCAACCCGGCGCACCTGCGGGCGATGCTGCCGACCGCCGTGGCCGCGCAGACGCCGGCCGAGCAGTCACTGCAGAAGCTGGGGCTGGGTGGGCAGCAGCCAGTGCAGGCCGAGCAGCAGACGCTGGATGCACAGGCGCAGGATCAGCAGCAGAACCCTGCGCATCGCATGGGGTGATGTTGGCTTCTGGCGTTGCGGATCGATTGATCGCATTCACCCAGAGCGAAGAGCGCTGTGAGGAGCGTAAGCGGTGTTGGCACATCCGTTTGCTCCAGCTGTCTCACTCCCGCCGCCCGTGACAGCATGGTCACCGAGATAGTCCGAAAGATGCTATGTGGACACAGACAAATTGATGAGCAGTAACCTTTCCGAGCTCAGAAGAATCATCGACCACGCTGTCGCAGAACTCCGACCGGTGCTGGCCTGGATCGAGCGTCACCCGGTTCTTGTGGCTTCTTTTGCTGTCTTACTTCCAAGTGCTGGCATCTACTATTACGCGGTACAGCAGCAGTTGCCGCTCAGCCTGCTTTCATCCGACGCGGTTTCCGCTTTGCCGATGCTGCTGGCCGTCACTGTGCTGCGGATCTTGGCGCTTTCGGTACTGTTCTTTTCGCCCATCGCATTGTCTCCCCATCGCTTCTCCTATGCGCCAGGGAAGGGAATCAAGCTCCTTCCGGAGGGCAAGCAGGAGCGAAAGAGGATGCTGAGGCGATGGAGCTTGGCGCTCATCGTGCCGGGCGCACTGCATTTCAGTGGCATCTATGTGGCGTCGCACCACGAGAAAGTCTCAGACATCGCGCTATGGGCCAGCGTCATCGGTTGCCTTGCGGTCTTCGTCATACTGTCACGCTGGGCCAAGCCAAGTGAGACTAAGCACAAGTGGGTATCGATGGATACCTACTTCCTTCTGGCGATCGGCTTCGTGCAGCTACTCGCAATCAACACCATCATGCGACTGACGCTGGGACTCGCCGACGATGAAAGCGATCTGTTGATCGGGCTCGCGCTGCTCTCTTCCGCGCTGTTTCTTGGCCTCCTCCAATCCTTGATTATTTTGGTGATCGATGAGTTCAGCGAGAAGTATGGCGTCGGCGTGCTTGGCTTCTCTATCGCAGCCATGCTGATCATCTGCGGCATGCTCTTCCCCCTCACGGGGGGATACCTGACTTCCCAAGTGGTCAACCCCCCCTCTCGTGGCAATTCTTCCGGCTGCATGACGCTGGAATTAAACTCCCGCGATGGCATCTCTGCAAAGCTACTTGCTGGCTCCAGTACCCTGACTCATGAAGTGAAGCAGGTGTACTCGACCAGTGCCGTTCTACTGCTGCGTAAGGTCGGCGACGAAACCAGATCGGTGTATCGGCTACCGGCAGAGAAAGTAGCCGAGTTCATCCCCTGCCCGCGTAAAGAAGAACAGAAGCCCGGCAGTAAGTCCTAGTCCCTCCAAATGCCAAGCCATGGCTGGCCTCTATAGGCCTTTAGATGCTTGCACCATGCAGCCAAACGAGCGCTCTGCAAGCAGCCGCAGCCTGCGGCTATCGTGTTCGCTGAACGCGCCGCCATCTAACACAACCTCGTCACAGTTCGGAAGTCTGTGAGGACAGGCCATGTCCTGAGAAATATGGTGCGTTCGGCCGCATCGTGTCTCCACATTCGACAAAGCGCCATAAGGCATCACTGCATGACGCTAACGACCCTAAATTGATACGCATTGCAAATCGATCTCCCAACATGCATTAATTGCGCCTATCGACATGGGCGCAGGGGGCGTGGTGGGTATCAGGGATGAATTGCGAACCGTCATGGAACTGCAGGCTCAGTACAGTTCATTGCCGACAGCTGCCATGCAGGAGCGTGGCCAAATCATCAAGCACCAACTACCCGCGCTTCTTAGAGAGGATGCAGAGCAACTCTGTACTGCAGCGGGTATCGAGCGAGGCGAATTTTTGCTAATGGGGCGCGATGGGATCGGCAGAAAGTCCCAGGTTCCCTGGGTTCGTTTTGCCTCCAGAACGCGTTCACCTACTGCAACTGAAGGCTGGTACGTCGTATGGCTGTTTCGGGAGGATGGCTCAGGGGTCTACTTGGCTCTGTCCCACGCATCCACGGAGAAGATTGATGGTGACTTCATCAAGCGCTCGCCTGATGAAACGCAGCGCCTAACGAAGTGGGCACTGGAGATCCTTGAAGCTGACATCGCCAGGGATCCGCGCCTCGTCAAAACGATGAATTTAGGCAGCGGCTCCCTTGCTACGGCCTACGAAAGCACAACAGCCGTTTCCTACTTTTACTCCAACAACAATATTCCATCCGACGAGCAGCTACGCACCGACATGCGATCCATGGCGCGGATGCTGCGGCACATCTATCGCGGGGAACCAGCGCAGAAACGGAGTGGGCAAACCTCGCCGGATGTCATTGTAGTGGTGGAAGCAATCGAGGAAGCTGCCTCGGGCCGCAAGAGGACCGGGCAAGGCTTTGGGCTTACTCAACCGGAGCGTCGTGCCGTCGAACTGCGGGCAATGGCTATTGCCAAGGACCACTTCTGCGATGCGGGGTACCAGGTCGAGGACACCAGCGCCAATGCGTCCTACGATCTGAAGATCGTTAAAGAAGGTCAGACGCACTACATCGAGGTCAAAGGCACCACAGGTGGCTTAGGAGACATCGTGCTCACCAAGAACGAAGTTGAGCACCACCTGAAATGTCATCCCAACAACGGCCTGTTCGTTGTGCATGGCATCCAACTTCACGTGCAGAGTGCAGGACCCGTGGGCACTGGTGGTACCGCGTTCCTTCGGAGGCCCTGGCAGATTTCAGAAGAGCACTTGCAGCCGCTTGCTTATCGCTATCGCATCACATAGTGCTGAGATGATTGGCCGCGCACTGGTGGAGCGCGGCCAATCCTCACACTTTACAGCTGGATCCGCGCCACGCTCTCTTCCGAGCCCTTGGCATCCTTCTCGCCGTTCTTGATGCTCACGTACAGCACGTTGTTCTTCGCATCCAGCGCCAGGCTGTTCGGGTGCGTCGGCACGGCGTAGGTGGCCACCTTCTGGTAGCTGTCGCTGTTGTAGGCGGTCACCGTGCCGGCTTCGCGGTTGGTAACGTATAGGCGCTTGCGCGGTGCATCCAGGAGGATGCCCAGCGGGCCGGCGTCGGTCGGGATGCTGGCCAGTTCCTTGCCATTGCTGCGGTCGAGCACCAGCACGCGCTGGCCCGGGTGCTTGCTGACCAGCCCGCTACTCTTGGCCTGGTAGCCACGCAGCATTTCCGAGCCCTGGTCGGTCACGAACAGGCGCTTGCCGGCCGGGTCCAGCGCGATGTTCATCGGCTGCTCGGCGGCGATCTTGTGCTGGGCTTCCACCTTGTTGGAGTCGGTGCCGACCACCACCAGATCGGCCAGCAGATTGCTGGTGTACACGCGCTTGTTGGCGGCATCCAGCGCGAGGCCCGGCGCCTTGGCGTTGCCCAGGCCCGGAATGGTGTTGATCACCTTCAGGGTGTTGGTATCGATCACGAACAGCACGCTGCTCACATCCGGCTGGCTGCTGTGGCCGGTCACGTACAGGCGGTTGGCGGCGCTGTCGACCACCAGCTCGCGCAGGTCGTGGGTGTAGGCGGCCTTGCCGTCCTTGTCGGTCTTCTTCTCCATCAGCTGCACGGTGCCGATGGCCTTGTTCTGTGCGGTGTCGACCACGGTTACCGACAGGTCCACGGTGTTGCCCACGTACAGGCGGTTGTGGGCGTCATCCAGCACCACGCCGAACGCCTTGCGCTCCAGCGGGATGCGGGTTTCCACGGCGAGCGTGGTCGGGTTCAGGCGCAGCACCTGGGCCGGGCCGGCGTTGTCACCGAAGCCACCGGACGAGGCAACGAACACGGCGTTCTGCTTGGGGCTGTAAGCCAGCTCGTACAGGCCCTGGGCGATGGCCTGGCGCTGCACGGCGGTGGCGGGGCTGGTGGCGGCGGCGGCTTCGGCGGCGAAGGCGGTCGGAGCACCGAGGCTCAGCGACACGGCGACGGCCAGCGCGGCCGAACGGAAAAGGGAATTGCGGATCATGCGAGCGTCCTTCAATGGGCACGGAGGGTGTCCTGGCTCGCGGGGCCGTTCTTCGACGGCCCGGCCCTGCATCTGTCTGCGCGGGGTGGGCTGGCTGGGTAGCGCGGGAATGGTAGCAGGTAGGGGCCGTGGCGTCCGCCTGCGGATGCATGGCGGACGCGCTGTTCGGCGCTGGACGCCTAGACCATGCGCGGGGCGTGCGCCTGGGCCAGCTGCTGCTCTTCCTGTTGACGCTGGGCATCACGCTGCGGCTGTGCCTGCGCCAGTTGCTCGATGCGCTCGAACGAGGCGGCCACCGGCGTCTGCGCGGCGACGTCTGCCGGCAGACTGGCGCGCTGATGCGCCGGGTCGCTGCGGTCGCCCTGCACGATGAAGAGGTTGGGGGCGGCATCGCCACGGCGCTCGCCGAGCAGCACATCGTCTACGCGCGTGAACTGCTGCTCCTTGGAGAGTGCCAGGAGGCTGGCGCTGACGTTGCCGCTCTGGGCGCCGAAGTTATTCATGGCAACCACGCGCTCGTGGATCTGATTCAATCGGGGATTGTCGGCGTGGTTGGGGTCGCCCGGCGTACCGGTCCAGGCCAGTGCATCCGCGCGGGCTGGATCACTGGCGTCCGTGGACCACCGCTGTATCGCATTGGTCTGCACGGGCATCGGCTTCCATTCTTCCCGGTCCAGTTCACTGCCTTTCACTTGTGGCCGGATGCTCTGCACTGGTCCGATGTTGTCCAGCACCTTCAACGTACCTTCGTACGTCTTGAACTCACCGAAAATGGTGTTGCCGTGAATACCGGCGTGGTTCAAGGCGCCCCAGGCGAAGTCCACGCAGGAGTTGGAGGCAAGGTTGTAGTTCTTTGCATCGAAGCCGTGCTTTGCGGGATCTTTCGCGAACTCGATGATCTTGTTGTACTGCTCGTTGCTGATCTCGATCGTTCGCTGGTAGCGGGGGTCCTGGTAGACCCTCACATCGTTGGCATCCACCGAGCCGTGACTGCTGCCATCCGGCTCGATCTTGCGGGTAAAGCCAAAACTCAGCGGGTCTGCCTTCTCGCCGACCCGGTTAAGGGACAGATACATATGGCCGACATCGGAGTCTTCCAGATCAATCCACTCACCGCCCCGCATGCCGCGACGGGGCGTGCCCGGCGCCGCAAGATGTATGGTGACGGTGTAACGCTCTGCTGCATCCTGCATGATTTACTTTCCTAGCGAGTAATACGCGGCGATGAACTCGACCTGCATCCCCTCGAACTCAGGGCGATCTTCGACAATATCAACGGTAACGCGATACCGACCCGGATCAATCAAACCTGCATCGGCGATCTGCAGAACCTCATAGAACATATCCTCCGACTGGAGCCCGGCCTGCACCAAGGGATAGGCGTCCACGCTGTCTTGGAACAAACGTTCGACGCGGCCATCCTGAGGAAGCTTTTGCCAGCCGCGGCCATCATCGGACGACCTTGAAAGCGGTATGGGCGACGGCTTTGCCATGTCCACGCGCTCCAAGTGAATACGCGTCTGAAACTCCGCGCGCCTGAGGCGTTCAGCAGCTTCCGATACAGCCTTCTGCTCAGACCCCTGCATTCTCAACCCGAGCTTCAGCCAGGACATCTGCGGGTCGACCGCCGCCGGCGCCTCAAAGGTCACGTCCACGATCCGCCCCGCCTTGTCCAACCGCACGCCTCGCGTGAATGGCACCACGGCACGTGCGTCGGCCTCGGCCCGGGTCAACAGCTTCGGGGCTTCAGGTGACGAAGTACTGCCGCAGCCCACCAGCAAGGCGAGTAACACCGACGCAACAACCGCACGCACCGCCCGCATCACTGCTCCTTCAACCGCAGCGAATCCGCCACATCGGTCTGTGCCGCCACCTCGGTAGCGATGCTCGCGCGGCGGTGCCCCGGGTCATCGCGATCACCCTGCACGATGAAGATGCTCTCGGCCTCGTGGCTGCTCTTGGTAGGCCGGCTGAGCAGCACATGGTCCACGCGGGACAGGTTGTTCTGCTTGGCCAACACCAGCAGGCTGGCGCTGATGCGCTGGCTGGTGTCGTCGAAGGTACGCCCGTGTGCGGCGTCCAGCTCGGCCACCTTCTGGATCAGCTGCGCGAACAGCCGGTGATCCGGGTGCGAGGGGTCCAGCAGCGTGCCGGCCACTTCCATCGGGCTGGGCGGCGGCTCGTCGCTCGGGCGACCGCCTTCGCGGTGCAGCTCGGCCTCGCGTTCGGGCATCGGGTGGTGCTGTTCGCCATTCAGCTCGCTGGCCGGGAATGGCGCCGCAATGCACTGGATTTCCGGCAGGTTGAACAGCACCGCAAACTCGCCCAGGTTGCTGCCGCCGTCCAGCGGTGCTGGCTGCGAATGCAGGCCGGCATAGTGCAGCGCGGCCCAGACGAAATCGCTGCAGCGGTTGATGGTGGCCGGGCGATCGACATCGAAGCCGAACTCGGCCGGCTCCTCGGCGAAATCGCGCAGGCAGCCATAGTGCTCCTCGCTGATCTCAAGGGTGCGGCTGTAGTACGGGTCGCGGTGCTCGTCGGCATCATCGTGTACGACCTCGGCGTACTGCACACCGGCAGCGGCCTCATCGGTCGGCAGGCGCGGCGGTGCGAAGCCGTAGCTGTGCGCTTCCTCGCCGGCGGCGGTCTGGAAATACATGTGGCCGCGCGGCGAGCTGCCACCGCTGTTCAGCGGGGTGCCGGGCGCGGCCAGAAAGAGGGTTACCGTGTAGCGTGTTGCTTGCTCCATGCCTGCTCAGCCTTGTTGGGTACTGCGGTCCTGGCCGCATGATCGCATAGGTGGGTTCGCGGGCAGGTGGAGGCGGCCTGGGTGACGGGATTGGCTCGCTGAATGTGTGAACCAGCGAACATTCCGCTAGCCCAATGGGAGCTGGAATGTGGAGTGTGGCGGTAGTGGGTCGTATAGTCATGAAATACAGAGCAATGGAATTGCTGATGAACACATCCTTGTCAATCTCCGCGCCGCAACTGGCGAAGGATTTACCCACCCGACGGGACCGCCAGCAGAAGCCGATCTGTCGCGATTGGCCAAGAATGATCCTTACGGGTACTGATCTCCGCCAAAGACGCGACGCCAGTTCCAGACCCTGCGCTGTTCTGGCCGGAATCGGGTTACGGCGAACGACGTGATCTCCTACTCTGCCGACTTACGCCAATAGGCGGAAGCCAGCAGAGTGAAGACACGGCACATCCATCATCAATGCCAGCTTCAGGAAAAGACAATGCCCATTGAGTTCAGGCCGGATTCCAACTCAGCATTCGACGCATCTAGCGCAGTAAGAATTTCCTTCCCAAGAGTCCTGCCTGCCACCCTGTCCGACGGGAGCGAAGTCATTGAGTACCAATATACGTTCCGTCATGACGGAGAGCGGATTGCTTCGCTTGGCATCTTCGGCACTGAAGCGCTAGCGATTCACGAAAACGGCCGCGAGCGAATTTACACCTTAGATCTTAGCGCCAGTGAAATACTGAATTCGATCATCGATTTCAAGGAAGAAATAGGAAACAAGGAGGATGTTTCGGCATTCATCCGTGCTGTTGCACAGGGGCTAGTTAATGTTTTTTCCAATCAACCCAGCATCTTTGAGAGCATTCGCTACATCGCCGTAGCTCGGATTGATTCATTGAACCAACTCGGCATCGCGACACCTGATGACAGCCTGAAGCTACGCGATGGAGTAGTACTCTTGGCCAGCCTGCTTGTTCCGCAGAAGCAGGCTGAGGCTAGGTGATATGCCACAGTTCCCTTTTGAAAAATTCGTGCTGACGACGCTGAAGCCCGCCACAGATGGGAGCAGTGGTGCACCACTCACAGACCAGCAGAAGGCAGAGGTGGTCCAGTACCTGAAGTCCCCAGGATCAGGCCCCGATCGACTAACGAGCTACGAAGAATTCGTAAACTCCAGGCTGCGCAACTTTCCCGCCGCACTGCCGTCCGGCGTTGACTATGTGGCGTTCTCTGGAACGGACAGGTTGAACAAGGGCAACTATTTCAACGCGACGGACTACGGAAAGAGTTTGCAAGGACGCACCGGCATCATCGGGGATACTCCGTGGGGAAAATACATTGAAGAGGTGGTCAACAAACCCGCAGACCATCCCGATTTCCACGCGATTGCAGACAAGTTTCAGGCATTCATGGATGCACGAGGCTTCAAGCCGATGGGCACCGGCATTGGTGCGTTACAGGACATGATGTGGAACGCCGGCAGTCCCCGGTACTTCGAGAACGCCATCTCTACGGGCAAGCCGCTTGTCGCCTTCGTGGACGGCGCGCCCCCAGAACGTGGGTTCAGCAACTTCGAACTCACCACTGCCTTGGAACATCCCCACGTTCGCATCAATGGCTACCCCGTAAACGCCTTCGGTGCCGACCCACTCACCTTCGTGAGCCAATCTGCCGCCGAGTACCAAACCCTCGAGCGCACCCTCGCACAGCACGCCACCACGAACACCGGTCAAACGGTCGATGTGGCCCAGGTGCGCCTGCACCTCAAGCCCATCGATGGCTATGACGCCGTCAGCAAGACGCTTTTCGAAAAACCGCTGCACGACTTCAGTTCGCTCAATCTCAGCGAGATGTCGACCACCCGCGCGGAATGGGTCGCTGCTCGCTCGGCGCTGTCCACAGGGCCTCGTCTGTTCGCCGATCTGCCTGCGCCAACTCCGCATTCAACGCTGCAACCGGGCGCGCCACGCGGGCCTCCGGGTGCGGCAACAGCAGCCGAAGCTGTACCCCACGGCGTAAACCCCGGCATGAAGGCCTTGGGCGTTGCCGGTGTCGCATTGATGGCGCATGACTTCGCTACCTCCGGCCATAAATGGGTGGAACTGAACTCGCAAGGAAACACCGCAGGCGCAGACTCAACCTCGGCGCACTTCGTCGGCCGCAACCTGGGCGGCGCGCTCGGCGGCTTCGCAGCAGGTGCAGGCATTGGCCTTGTATCCGGCTCGTGGACGGGCCCGGGCGCTGTCGTCGCTGGCATCGGTGGCGGTGTGCTGGGCGCCCATCTGGGTGAGAAGTGGGCCGAACAGAAGGACATCGAGCGGGTCTATATCCAGCAGGATCCATTGCAGCGCACCTGGGCGCGCAACCCGGCAGACCCGGATGGCCGCTGGTTGCGCAGCGCCGAGCAACAGCAAGTTCAGAGCGCTGATCTGGGGACTGGCGTGGAAGTACGGCCAGTACAAACGGCGCAGGGCGCCGATGTCACCTTCAGCGCCGACTATGTGGCCACTGGCACGCTGGAGCGCCAATTGAACTGGCAGGCCGCCCGCGCCTCCTACGAGCTGGGCCTGGCCAACCTTCCGCCGCCACGGGATCCCTATCGACTGAGTGCCAGCGGCTTGAAAGAGCCGCCACCCAGCGCCTTCGAGACCGGAAGAGAGTTCGTGCGCGACACCGTATCGCGGCAATGGGAGCTGGAGATAAAGGAGGTCGTAGATGGGCGCACGCCCATCACGCGCCGCGAGCCTGTTCCGCCGGAACGCGAACCCGCCTTGGATGAGCAGTCGCGCACCGTCATCGCACAGAACGCGGCCAACACCAAGGCGGCCGTGGCCGCGCGGTACATGGTGGCCCACGAGCAAGGCCGTTGGAGTGATTTCGGCGACGCCCAGAACCCGTCCATCCCGCAGGCAATCCGCGATGCGCAGGACAGCGCCAACACTCTGCGTGCGAGCGACGGCCGTAGCTACAGCCGCCAGGCGGATGGCCAGTGGCTGCACGAGGGCGTGGTCTACAACAGCCAGGCCAATCGCAACGTCGGCGATGAACTAGAAATCACCTGGCAGAGCCAGAACGCCGGCATTGCGGACATGGGCAGGATGGCCGAACAGATCAAGGCCACCGTGCACATCGCGCCTGAGGGTGTGCGCGGGCAGGTGGAATCGCTGTACGCGAAACATGGCATTCCGCGCACCGAGGAGCAGCTTGCCGCCACCACCGCCGCAGTTGAACAGAATCTTGCCGCCGTTGGAAAACAGGCCGACATCACGCTGGAGCTGATGCCCGATCCACGCACGCACGCGCCCAGCCCGGACAGCGCTATCGCGTCCTTCGGCACTGCAGCGGGCAACCGCATGGTGCTGACCTCCACCACCACCGTGGAGGACATGGCGAGGATGCAATCGGTCCATCGGTCGCCATCCCCTCCCCTGCCGCGGGCAGAGGGACAGCAACGCGAACAGCCTCCTATCCCCGCCGTGGTGCAGGCGCAGGAACACCCCGCCCATGCGGTGCATGACCACGCCCGCAAGGCCGTGGAGGATTCCCAGACCGCAGGTGGCCCGCTGTCGCCGGGTCACCCTGACCACCCGCTCTACGAGCAGATACGCGACGGTGTTGCGGCACTGGATGCCAAACACGGGCGCAGCTTCGACGCGATCAGCGAGCGGATGAGCGCCAGCCTGTTGGTGCTGGCCAAAGACAACGATCTGTCGCGCGTAGACCACGTGCTGCTGAGCAACGCGACCGTGCAGAACCCTGCCGGACACACGGTATTTCTGGTGCAGGGCGGGTTGAATGATCCCTCGCATGCACGGGCCTCGATGCCGACAGCGCAGGCCGCTCAGACACCAGTCGAGCAATCGCTTCAGCAGTACGAGAGCGTGAGCCAGGATGCCCAGCAGCGCGCCATGAGCCGTGAGCTTGAGCAGCAGTCACAGGAGGAGCGCATGCAGCAGGAAGTGAGGGGACGGGCGGCGAGTATGGGGTGATCGCCACGCGTGAGGCCTTGGCTGGCACCGGCTCTATTTCACGTTGTAGTTGGCGACGAGAAGCTCGATGTTGAGATGTGCAACTTCCGGGTTGCCCTGAAGGTTGCTCACCTTCAGCCGGTACTTGCCGGCCGTCAGATCCCCAGAATCGGCACGGGCCACCTCGTATTCCCGGTAGGCCAGTGACATGTCGTACTTCCCTACATTGACCAGACTGTTCGAATCCGCGCCGACGGCATTCCTGTATTCGAATACATCGCCCTTGGCCGGTTGATATCGGCTGCCCTGCCACACAGCGGGCAGATCGCGATTCAAGGCGTGCAGCGCGATGGGCATCTCGGTGCCGCCATCCAGCTTCCACAGCTGCACCTTCAAGGGAATCCGGGCGTCTTCAAGAAAGTCGACATCTCCCGGTTTCATGTCCGGGCGCTTGGCAGGCCCACCGGTACGGAAGCCGATGAGGAAGGTGCGAGGTTTGGGATCCTTCTCCCAAGGCGGCGGCAGTTCAAAACGCGCCTCTACCGTTGCACCTGCGTGGACAAGGTCCATCGGCTTGGCGACGGGGAAACCATCGCCATACATCTGGGGTGCCTGGGTGCCACAGCCGCCCATAAGCAGGGGCAGCAGTACCATCCATGGTCTCAGTAGGTGTCGCATCCGTTCCTCACATTCGGGCACTCACTTGTCGGCAGTTTATACACCGCACCGGCCTGCAGGACCTGAACTGGCTTCACATAACCCCGGCGTGGGATGGGGAGCCCTGCCATTGAACATTGCACGGGTCAGTTATGAACGAAGGAGGCACGCAATGGTGCAGGTACTATGCTTGGCGAATGCCCAGCCCTCATCTATCCACGCTCATGGCCGTTCGCGTCGTCATGGCAGCACTCGCCCTTGCTTTGGCCGGTTGCGCTTCGTCGCCACACGAGTCCTCCGCTGCATCCACGTCGTTGGGACTGCCGCACGTCTCCACCGCGCTTTTCATCGAGCCGAATGACAACCCCGAGCTTCCAGCCCTCATTCCGCCGGGTGTGCTCAACTCTCCTGCCCCGCGTGCTCCGGCAGATGCGGCGCCTCTGCTGGAAACGGCGGAGATGATCCTGGTAGTGGACGTCGGTGCTGAAGGGGAAGTGCGTAACGTGATGGTTGCGACGTCAACGCGTGTGCGGGATCTTGATCGCGCCGCGCTGGATGCACTCCGACAGTGGCGCTTCGCGCCTACCGAGCACGAAGGTTTAGCCGTGGCGGTACGTATGCGGGTCCGAGTGGTATTTGAGATGCGCGGCCGTTGGCTCCCACCCCATGAGATGCGCCAGGTTCATCCTCTGCTGTCCTCGGGAGGATGACCATGACCACGATCGCCGCGGAATGGCTGGAAGCCTTCGACAAGGAGCTTCTCCACTTGTTTGCCATCGACCATAGCGATGCCGGCATGGATGAGTACCTGCTGGGCTGCTACGCAGACCTGCCGCCACGCGAGGCAGCGCTGGCGTTCGGCAGCGACTACGACCTGGAGCGCGACGATGCGCTGTGGCCACGGCCGGGATTGGTGCCGCAAAGCGAGCGGTGACGCATTCGCCACTCTTTGCACCGCGCCCCTGATAGCGAGCTGTCGCAATTGGGCCAGCGCCACACCGAAACCGTGCAGCGTGATGCTCATAAGCGTGACGGCTTAACATCGCTCGAAAGCCCTGCGCCGCAGGAGATGCGCCCCTTCCCTGCTATGCGACAATGCCGTAAGCGTCAGCATTTGCAGCCTCAGTAGCCTGCGACTTCTTGGCATTTGGCATCTGTGCGGGTACACCTTGGCATGCCACCGAAAAAGGGTGGCGCGGGTGTCGAAAACCCGAGTAGGTACTAGTGTTTTACGCTTGTCAGCCGGCGTCACCTCTGCGTGGCGCCGGCTGGCAATCCGTTCGCGTTCCATGGCGGACGGTGCGTGGGGGTCTTCGGACCCACCGGCTTTGTACCTACCCGGTTTTCGATCCACGCATCGTCCGCCACCTTTATCGGTGGCGCTGCTGTCTGTCCTGTACGGAGCATTGCCATGAACGCATCGGAATTCCGTTCCCTGCACGCGCAGTACGATCCGGCCAACGCCGAGCCGGAGCACGAACTGTCTACCGATCCCAACGCCTTCGTCGCCACGCTGAGACGAATCGGCACGGGGGCAGCCTCAGATGGCCAGCCTTGGCCGGAGCGGCATCAGCTGCCTGGGCGTTGCCTGGAGCTGGCGGACGCGGATTGCGCTCTGGCTGGTCTGCGTGTGGTGCAGGAGGTGTTGCTGGCATCGGAGCGCACGCGACAGAACGGCGCGCCGGAGGAGTACCTGGGGGACCGGGTGATGGAAGGGCTGATGATGGCGTGCGTGGGGTTGACTGCGCAGGTGATTGAGCGCTTGCAGGTGCGTGGGTAGTGAGGACTTCGACGATTCCCTTGAGGATCGGCTTACACGATCAGAGACGCGGCTCGGCGCTTCTACAGCAGCATGATCCCCTTGGTGCCGTGCACCCGACATTCCGATGAGGCGCCTAACATTGGCTGGCTTTGCGGTGGGAATATTTCTATGCCTAACTGCAAGCCGGGCATATCTACCGCATGCCACATCGGCTCTCAAGATTTACCCAAGGCTCACTGAATCGGAGTATGCGCTGATGCAGAAAGAGGCCGAAGGCTTGGTCGAGAGCTTGGCTTGCCTAGGCGCCACCATCGAACGTCGTGATCCTAGCAAGAACTTCTTTGAGCTTAGCGTCGGTGGCGACCCAATCCTGCTCGTGGACAACTCGGGTTCACAGCTTCTCGTGTTCACCCCGTCTGGAGATGGGAGCTCAATCGACCTGCGTCATTGGAAGCGTCGATGGGGCTCCTCGGGATTGAGCAACGGGACATCGAGCCCACCTGAAATCACCTGTTCCCGCGCCTACTCGCCATAAGCCCTACCGTCGTCGGCCGCCTTTGATCCGATGGCGGGTCTAAAGCGTCAATTGATGTCACAACTAACCTTGTTCTGGCTAGAATCCTGGGTACTTAGCATCTGGAACAGGGATCTAGAATGGAACTTCCATTCGACGTGGGCGCGCTCTACAACCGTAAAGAGCAAATCCACGCGGTGTTCGGCGGGCAACAGCAAGGCGGCATTTCGACACCGAAGGAGCATCCGCTAGTCATCGCGTTCACTGGCGAAGCGGGCGTGTCACACGGATACCACGATTTCTGGGACGACGACGATGTCTTTCATTACTTCGGCGAGGGTCAAGTCGGGGACATGAAGTATGTGGGAGGCAACCGAGCGATTGGTGAGCACGTCAAGGATGGCAAAATACTGGTTGTGTTTCAGATGATGGGCAAGGGACGGCCCTACCGGTACCTTGGTAGATTCATGTGCCAGTCCTCCTACGTTCAACCTGGCACGCCAGATCGAGAAGGGCGGGCAAGATCTGCCATCGTGTTCCGCTTGAGGTCGCTGGAGGCTTCACTGGGTCTCGCGGCGAGCGAGACGGACCAAGTTGAGATCGAAGCTGCTATCGAGGGAGTCGGCGCGACACCGAAGTGCGAACGAAACAGCGGCTGTTCCGAGAGCGCCTGATTGGCGTTGAGAAGGGCTGCCGGCTGACCGGCATTGAGGACCTGAGATTCCTCCGCGCAAGCCACATCAAGCCATGGGCGGATTGCACCAATAGTGAGCGCGTTGATGGAGAGAACGGCCTCCTGCTGGCTCCACATGCCGACATGCTGTTTGATCGGGGGTGGATTAGCTTTTCGTCGAGCGGTCTCTTACTCGTTTCGAATGGCCTACCCTCCGATGTACAAGCTTGCTTGGGCCTGAACCTAGATGAATCGTTTCGACGTGGCACCTTCTCACAGAGGCAGCTTCGCTTCCTCGAGTTTCACCGTGATGTAGTTTTTTGTATGCATCAACGCCCACAGACCTAAACACTCTACGGACGCCGACCTCAATCAATAGGCGTTACGGCGACCACACGTTAAGAAATAACCAGTGAACACAATCCATTTTACCCACTTAGGCGGTGCCCTGCCGAACTCAGCTTGAGCAAGATCGTTCGCCCGCAGCCCCACTCCCTTCACTTATCTTTTCATTTATTCACCACTATAGATTAATCATCAATATCGAAATGAAGCCACAGAGATAAACTCAGTATTGCCAGATATATGATTGCGCACTTCCGAACTACCTCTTGACACGCCTCCTAGCCACGGAAGACTTCCGCTCCTTGGAGACCTCAAAGCCGATAGGTAGTGGCTTCCAAGAGCTCTTCTTCTTGCCCTTAGAACTGTGAAATTCTCTGATCCCCTTGACATCCAGCGGTGCGATCACGAAGTAGTCTTCATCTCCACCGCGGACTTGGACCACATCCCTTAAGTAGCTTTCACTAGCGGGCGCGCGAACTCTGCTGTCGCCATATTGCCTGCTATTAACCTGAACAACGTAGGCATGAAGATCCTGAGCAGCCGCCTCAACCAGGGATGAGAATGAATTTATATCTCGATTCCATTCAAGAGCGAAAACCGTGTCCACATGCCCTTGGAATGACCTTCTATTATCGATATTTGTAAAATCACTACAGATCAATACTCCAAAGAAGTGATCGCCGTGGCGATAAACTGGGCGGGCCTTTGCCACATCAGCCTGCCTCAAAGACCTTTTTGCCGCAGCTAATGCACGTCGCTCCTCGTGTGCAGGAAGCATCTTAGGCTGGATGTACATTACGTGTGAGTCATACCCCGGCCATCGAGTATGCAGCGTTACAAGCGCGTCATTGTAGTAGGGACCGCTACGAGCCTCATTCTCGAGCCCTCCCATGAAGGACACCCCGGACCGCGCCAGTTTCGCGGACGCGCTAAAGGCCCAGCGCCTTGGAATAGAAGACTCAGGGAAGACGACGTAGTCAACGCGCTTATCACTTAGAAGTATTTGATTAATGATCCCATTGAATCTTTTATAGCGTTCGACGCTCGTATTGGGCTGCCCAGCTAAAGCCGACATCCAATCTTCGTTTCTAGTTAGGTAACTAACTATCGCAACACGAACCTTGTCCTTCCCCAACGATGAAGGGACGCTCAGCATTATCTGACTCCCTCGACCGTCTACCAGAGATAACGACGGAGCACCGTTCTCCTTCGCCCTCGCACCTCTCAAAGCAAATATGGAGGTCCGCAGCAGGGTTGGTGAAGATAGTAGGTCGGGCGCCACAGCTGTCATCTCGTAGACAGTCAATGGTCTCGTAGCAAAAGCAACTCCTGGCCAGTATATCTTTTTGTAATCACGATCCGCGACTTCCGTGAAGCGCCTCAACCCTCCGAGACGCAACTCTCTTTGCACGGAGAGGTCCGAGGGTGCACGCGGAGATCTTGGCGCTTTAAAGCGGGGCTCATTTATCCACATTTCCTTATAGGGTCTACGCCCCATGTCGGAAAACAGCAATCTTTTTGAAGCATCCTTCAGAGGAGTCAAGGAGATGGAGGGCGTTTGAATTTCACTTATCTTCTTGATACGCCTCATCAACGTTAAGTAAGAAGGGGAAAACTTAAACCCCTTAACAGTTGACGACTGCAAGGAGACCTGGAAAATATTCCTAGCATATAGCCTCAGCATACCGCTCAGCTTCTCATCACTAAAATCAACAGTCTCCCTAATGAGATTAACTACGAAACTGAACTTACCCAGCAAACTATTCGCTTGTTCGAAATCGCGACAACTAACAGCCACGCCAAAAACGCGAACGATATAGCTAAAATAATCAAATATCCCGCTTGGAGTTATAACGTACCGTTCCACCATTTCATAGAATGTGGTCCTGGTTCGCTTCCAGCTTCCTGGATTTAGATCCCTAGCGTATGCCTCAACGTCACTAAGCAGCATTGCAAAGCCTAGTCGCCGCACAGAAACTGCCTCTGCCTTTCTTAGCGCATCTGCCTCAAGACTGGCATCAGATGAAGTCAGTAGCGCTCTAGATAGCATTCCTTCCGTTGTCTCAGGAATCAACGGAAGCAATCTATACTCACTTGATCGCTGACGTATTTGCTGTTCAATCTGACCAATCAGATCCAGACCGTACTTCCCCGAAACATCAAAAACTTTCTGCTTTTCTTGCGAAAATTCTATCTGGCTGTCACTGAGGTAGCTAGGCTCGAATCGAGTCGTCGAACTCTCAGAGTCAAAAATCAGCCCATCACCAAATTTTTCTGCAATCCAGGTGAAGAATTCGCTCGATGACGAGACTCCCTCCGGCTTTTCAACCACGATAAATATGTCATCCACGTATCTACCGTAGTACTCAGGAGCTATTGCAGAACTTAGCCGCTGATCGAACTCCGACAGAGCTACATTCGCAATAACCTTTGACGCTGAAAGCCCTACTGGAAGGGCACCAGCGCTTCTTGAATGATAATCCGGCGTCTGCTCATACCATCCATTCAGGCTATCAATAAAAAGCCTTGTGAAATTTAGCTGATCAACGCTCAGAGAGACACCAACGGCACGTAAGTAGCCATCACGAAGTAGAAACTCTGGCGATATCCTGTGGTAAAACCGCTTCGCATCCATCGTAGCTGCGATCACAGACTTGCCCTTTTCAACGGCCCCTCGAATTGCTTTCAGCCCATTTTCTCGCCACGCTCTATAGGCGCTAAAGTATGGAGTGAACAGACCCAGCGAGTCTCTGTTTAGCCCTCCCTCTCCGCCAGCATCCCTCCACGAAAGCCTACGCCTAAGTCTATTTCCATAGCTTAGATTTTTATTCAGACTTTCTTCGAAAACGTGCCCTGCCTTAAGGATCCAGAGCGCACTAACTACCTGAAATTCAACTGAGGCAGACATTACAAGGCGGAAATCCGCCTCAGCGTTGTCCCCCGTAGTTAATGCCTTCTGGCGCCATTCCTCACAAGGGTCAAGGCTCGAAAAATGCGCGGATTGGTTCTTCCAAGATTTCGGTTTCAGAATTCCTTTTGGTGCAAAGAGATAGCCGCCTACTCGAGACTTGTCGACCCACCACGATCCCGATTTTAGCCCCTTGAGTAGGCGCGTCAGGTTCTTATGTAAATCAGCCTCATATCGGGAAAAGGCAAGTGCGTCAAAATGAATCGCCTCAAAGAAGGCATCTGATTTTGCCTTCTTGTACGCAAGATAGAGATCAGAAAGCTCCAAGAATTCCATTTTCACCCCCATCATCCTGTCAGAAAAAAGGGCAGCCTAAGCTGCCCTTTTCAAATCTCTCAAGAGAAATCAAACCCCAACAGGATTAGCCTTCTCCGGATCAATCTTGTACTGCTTGATCGCCCGGGCCACATCCTTGGCCGTCATCTTCCCGTCCTTCGCCAGCGCTGCAATCGCGGCATGCGCGATGTAGTACCGGTCAACCTCAAAGAACCGACGC